>OCHM01000017.1_pt1 | contig 132098 bp, 114 predicted proteins | sample 1538901 | NCBI WGS metagenome assembly OCHM01 (sample SAMN04571734, study PRJEB22368) | human gut metagenome | biome: human gut; material: stool | host: Homo sapiens | place: Luxembourg | collected 2012-11-08 | reverse complement strand
TCTCGGTACGACGGTTTTCAAGACCGTTGTAATCGACCACTCTACCATCTCTCCAAACCTTCACAACGACTTGTGAAGCATCTTTGTTTTGTGTCCGGAAGGCTGTTTTACCAGCACCCCTTTCCAAAGACGCTGCAAAGGTATGCACTTTTCCTTGATTGACCAAACAGTTGGGCCTTTTTCTTTTACAAAAGGTAAAACTTTGATGGATTTGAGGCATTTGACTGCCCCATTTCGCCCAAAAAGGAAGGGATTTCGCTCAAAACTGGAAGATGATTTCATTCAAAGAGAAAAAGAGTTTCATTCAAAGAGGAAAGGAGTTTCACTCAAAGAGGAAAGGCGTTCGGCCTAAAGAGGAAAGGCGTTTCGCTCAAAGAAGAAAAGAGTCCAACCTAAAGAACGAGATTTTGCAGCAGAGAGGTGTAGGTGCTGATAGCATCGGCTATCTCCGAGCGCAGGATGTATTCATCGGCAGTGTGACTACGGCTGCTTTCTCCCGGTCCCATCTTCAGGCTCGGGAAGGACATAAGCGCCTGGTCACTCAGGGTAGGCGAACCAAACGGTTTCTTGCCCATGGCTGTGAGTGCCTTCACTATCGGGTGGCTGGTGCTGATGGATGAGGAGTTGAGGCGGAAGGAACGCGCTTTGACCTCACTCTTCACCTCCTGGCAGATGAGTTGGAAGAGTTCTTGATTGGAATACAACTCGTTGGAACGCACATCCACAGTGAAGGTACACTGGTCAGGGATGACGTTGTGCTGGGTGCCGGAGTTGACCATCGTCACCGTTGTCTTCACTTTGCCCAGCAGGGGCGATACTCTCTCCCACTCCTTGGTGCGGAACCACTGCATGTCGTCAAGTGCATGATAGATGGCATTGTCACCCTCATCACGGGCTGCATGGCCGGCTTTTCCGTGGGCTGTGATGTCGAGAACCATCAGCCCCTTCTCGGCTATAGCAGGCTGCATGCCAGTAGGTTCGCCCACCAGAGCTACATCCACATGCGGCAACAGACCCACCATACGCTCCATTCCATCACGCCCGCTCACCTCCTCCTCGGCACTTGCCAGGAAGAGGAGGTTGTAAGGAAGAGCTTCCCCACTGAGCCTGCGGAACACCTGCAGGAGCGATACCAGACTGGCTCCATCGTCATTGCTGCCCAGCCCATAGAGTCTATCACCCTCCCATTGCGGGCTGAAAGGGTCTCTCTGCCAGGCACTCACGGGCTTCACAGTATCGATGTGCGCATTGAGCAGCAGCGTGGGACGACTGGAGGAGAAGCCAGGAGCCGTGGCAAGCAGGTTGTTGCCCGTGCGTTCCACCTGCAATCCATACTCGCCCGTCATGCAATCCTGCAGCATGTCGGCTGCCTCCTTCTCGTTCCGGCTCGTGCGCGGAATGCTTATGAGGCGCTCCAGCAGTTGGGTTGCCTCGTGTGTCAGTTGGTCTGTCATCTCGCTCTATTGTCCTTTCCGATGAGCAAAGTTACGCAGTAAAATCAAAAAAGTCAAATATGTTGCCGTTTATCTCAACTTGTTGTATTAACTTTGTGCAAAGCAAGAATAAGGTGTGAAGTTATGCAGAATCCGAGTCCGCTATCAACACTAATACACAGTCAGGCCAAACGCTACGGCAACCGTACGGCTCTGATGTGGCGTGACTACACGTCAGGCCAGTGGAACAACGTATCCTGGAACGAGTTCTCGCTGCGGGTGAAGCAGGTGAGCAACGCGCTGCTGGAGTTGGGTGTGAGGGTGCAGGAGAACATTGTGGTATTCTCGCAGAACAAGCCCGAATGCCTGTATGTGGATTTCGGCGCGTATGCCATCAGGACTGTCACCATCCCCTTCTATGCTACCAGCAGCGAGATGCAGGTGAAGTACATGGTGAGTGACGCCAAGGTGAGGTTCATCTTTGTAGGTGAACAGTACCAGTATGATACGGCCTACAGGGTGCTGAAGATAGATCCCGAGGTGAGCAAACTGATTATCTTCGACCGCAGCGTGAAGAAGAATCCCCAGGATCAGGTGAGCATCTACTTCGATGAATTCCTGCACATGGGCGAACATCTGCAGCATCAGGATGAGGTGAAGGTACGCACCCGCGAGCTGGACAGGGACGATCTGGCCAACATACTCTATACCAGCGGAACCACCGGACTGAGTAAGGGTGTGATGCTTACCCACCGCATGTATATGGCTGGCATTCATGCCCACAATGGGGCTGTAAGGCTCTCGGACAAAGACCTCACGCTCACCTTCCTGCCGCTCACACATGTGTTTGAACGCGGATGGACTTACCTCTGCCTGGCCACAGGCTGTACACTGGCCCTCAACCTCAAGCCGCAGGATGTGCTCAGAAGTCTGAGCGAGGTGCATCCCACCACGATGTGTGTGGTACCCAGGTTCTGGGAGAAGGTGTATGCTGGTGTCATGGAACGCATGCACAAGAGCAGTCCCGTACAGAGACGCATGCTGGAAGAGGCTTTGCGCGTCGGGCACACCTATAATGTGGAATACAAGATGCGCGGACTGGTGCCGCCCCTGACGCTGAAACTGCAATACGCTTTCTACGAAAAGACGGTCATTGCCCTATTGCTCAAGACTTTGGGACTGGAGCGACACAACTTCTTCCCCACAGCAGGAGCAGCCATCTCACCCCAGGTGGAAGAGTTCATGCGCTCGGTTGGTCTCTTGCTGGTGATAGGTTATGGTATGACAGAGACCACAGCAACCGTCACACTCGACCGCTGGGACAAACCTATCACCATAGGTTCGGTAGGCAGGCTGCTCAACGGAGTGCAACTGAAGTTCGGTGACAACAATGAAGTCCTGCTCAAAGGAGACACCATCACCAAAGGCTATTACCGCAAGGCGGAAGTGACAGCACTGGCCATCGACGAGGAAGGATGGTTCCACACGGGCGATGCCGGCTATATGAAGAACGGCGAACTCTTCCTCACCGACCGCATCAAAGACCTCTTCAAGACCAGCAACGGCAAGTTCATAGCGCCACAGATGCTGGAATCGAAGTTGTGTGTAGATAGGTATGTGGATCAGATAGTGATAGTAGCCGAACAGAAGAAATTCGTATCGGCACTCGTGATACCCGAATATGACCTGCTGGAGCAGACATGCAAGGAGCACGGGATGAACTTCCAGAGCCGCGAAGAGATGTGCGCTGACCCCAAGGTGGTAGAGTTTGTGATGTACCGCATCGACACGCTGCAACAGGAATTTGCACACTATGAGCAGGTGAAGCGCATCACCCTGTTGCCCGAACCATTCAGCATGGAACGGGGCGAACTGACCAATACGCTCAAGGTGAAACGCCCTGTCATCTACCAGAACTACAAGGCGCAGATAGACAAGATGTACGAAGAATAACATAGATAGATAGAAAGTGATTACAGCAGAACAACTGAAAGACGTAAAGGAGAGAACAGAACAACTTCATCGCTACCTGGATATCGATGCCAAGAAGGTGCAGTATGAGGAGGAGCAGTTGCGCACTCAGGCACCTGGCTTCTGGGATGACCAGAAGCGGGCAGAGGCGCAGATGAAGCTGGTCAAGGGGCTGGAGAAGTGGATCAAGGGCTATGAGCAGGTGCAGACAATGGCCGACGAACTGGAGACTGCCTTCGACTTCTACAAGGAGGAACTGGTCACCGAGGAGGAAGTCGATAGCATGTATGCCAAGGCCATCGAAGCCATCGAGGCTCTCGAACTGAAGAATATGCTGCGTCAGGAGGAGGATCCCATGGACGCAGTACTGAAGATAAACTCGGGTGCAGGCGGCACCGAAGCACAGGACTGGGCACAGATGCTCATGAGAATGTATATGCGCTGGGCCGAGACAAACGGTTATAAGTGCGTGGTGAGCAACCTGATAGACGGCGATGATGCAGGCATCAAGACTTGTACGCTGGAGATTCAGGGCGAATATGCCTATGGTTTCCTCAAGAGTGAGAACGGCGTGCACCGCCTGGTACGCGTAAGTCCCTATAACGCACAAGGCAAACGAATGACCAGCTTCGCCAGTGTGTTTGTAACGCCACTGGTTGACGACACCATCGAAGTGAACATCGAGCAGGCTCGCATCTCGTGGGATACGTTCCGAAGCAGCGGTGCCGGTGGTCAGAATGTGAACAAGGTGGAGTCTGGTGTGCGTCTGCGCTACCAGTACAAGGACCCCTACACGGGCGAGGAAGAGGAAATCCTCATCGAGAACACCGAAACCCGTGACCAGCCGAAGAACAAAGAGAACGCCATGCGACTGCTCCGCTCTATGCTGTATGACAAGGAGCTGCAGCACAGAATGGCCGAACAGGCCAAGGTGGAAGCTGGCAAGAAGAAGATAGAATGGGGCAGTCAGATACGCAGTTATGTGTTTGACGACCGCCGCGTGAAAGACCACCGTACCAACTACCAGACGAGTGATGTGAGCGGCGTGATGGACGGCAAGATAGATGCCTTCATCAAGGCCTACCTGATGGAGTTCGGTGGCGAAGCCTAAGCAGCCGGCCTCTTATATTATATATAATGTGTAGCCTGATGCTGCCGGCACAGAGCACACATTATATATATACACAGACGGCAGGAACGGGCGCAGAGGCCAGACAGAGAGAGCAAACAGAGAAGTCGAAACTATAACTACATAGATATGAGCGAGAAGAGAAAACTACAAAAGAGCAGACATGATGCATACGTCAAGGAACAGGGCAAGAAGGTGGTTACCTACCTGGTGGCCACTCTCATCATACTCTTTGTCCTTGTCTTTGTAGCCACCATCATCTGGTGGGGTTGAGCCTTTCGAGTTTAGAGAAGGACCGACTATGCACTTTGAGATAGAGCGTAAATTCCTGGTCGTTGGGGAATTCAAGGACCAGGCATACAATTCTACGCACATTTGCCAGGGGTATATAGCTTCGGGCAACGGGCGTACTGTGCGCGTGAGAATACGTGATGACAAGGGTTATCTCACCATCAAAGGCCCCAGCACAAAGGCCGGACTCTCGCGTTATGAGTTCGAGCAGGAGATTTCGCTGGCTGATGCACATGATCTGATGGCCATCTGCGAACCGGGCATCATCGACAAAACCCGCTATCTGGTGAAGTCTCCCGACGGCCGCCACACCTTCGAGGTGGATGAGTTCTATGGTGACAACGAGGGGTTGATAATGGCTGAAGTGGAACTGGCATCCGAAGATGAGCCCTTCGAGAAGCCGTCTTTCATTGGCAGGGAAGTCACCGGCGACCGCCGCTTCTACAACTCCCACATGCGGCAGTACCCGTTCAAGATGTGGAAGGATGACATTTGACTCTATACAATTCCAGATTGAGAATTTCGAATTAAGGATTTTGAATTGAGCGTTCCGGATTGAGAATTTCGAATTAAGAGTCATTGGGCGCAGAAGGCGCTCGGGCAAAGAGCCTACGGATTACAGTTTAGGGGTTAGAGGAAAGGCATCGCCAGCAAGAGACGACAAACCATTACCTCTGACCCCTAATCTGTTGACGACAGGCGTTAAGGCTTAGAAGTTAACGATTTGAGTTGACAGCCCCAAAGCCAGAAACAGCAAACACCTGCAACCAATAGCCGAACACCTCCCCACCCCAACCTACAAGTGCCCAATTCCAATGACATTCGTAAAATTCGGGAAATTCGTGTTCGCTAAAAATCATCCACAACGGATTTCGCACCCATCCTCATTTCGGGCAAAATCAATATCCGTGTTCGCCCGAACCATCCTCAATGGACTCTGCGTCAAACCCGCCTTCTGTCAGTCTGGGAGTTATTTCTTGAGAAACCTGCGGTGGACTGCCAGACCTATGACGACGGCTATCAAAACTCCTATACTGTTGGCCACAAAGTCCCACCAGTCACCTGAGCGGTAGGTGGTGAGGTAAGCCTGTGCCAGTTCCATCAAGCCTCCCCATGCAACGGGAGCCAGCACACCGAAGACGATGAGCCGCTGCCAGCAGATGCACTTATGACTGCGCAGATACTGCCACCAGATGGTGAGCGTGAGGGTAGCATACATCACCATGTGGGTCCACTTATCGGCCAGGAGAACATCCTCCACTGCCGGTACCTCAGGAATAGAAGCCAAGGAAAGAACCAGTATAGCCAGAGTGACAAGTAAGCCTAAAGGGTAAGTTTTTATATAATGTGTAAGCATGCGTAGCTGTTTTGTATGAATATTGATGCAAAGGTAGGGAAATTCTTTGTATATTTGCAATTCGTGCGAGCAGAATGTATTGGCTGCACAATAGAACTTAACTTCATCAGCACAGCAAATGGACAGCCGAGGCAGTTTTGGCAGTAAGTTGGGTGTGGTGCTTGCATCGGCAGGCAGCGCAGTCGGTTTGGGAAACATCTGGAGGTTTCCCACTGAGGTGGGCCGCAATGGCGGTGCCGCCTTCATCCTCATTTATCTTCTGTGTGTGGTTCTGCTGGCCATGCCGGTCATGGTGAGCGAGTTCGTCATCGGACGAGCTTCGAAGACCAACACCGTACACTCTTATCGGGTGCTGGCTCCAGGCAAACCGTGGGTGCTCACAGGCTTCATGGGTGTGCTGGCGGGAGTGCTCGTCCTCTCGTTCTACTCCGTGGTGGCTGGCTGGACGCTCAACTACACTGTGGAGTCGCTCACAGGACAACTGATGCATCCACAGGACTTTGCCGCCCACTTCAGCCAGTTCTCAGCCCATCCTCTGCGGCCTTTGCTCTATGTGTATATCTTCTTGCTGCTCACCCACTTTGTGGTGTCTCGCGGTGTGAGAAACGGCATCGAGCGATATTCCAAACTCATGATGCCGCTACTCTTCATCATCCTGCTGCTTCTGGTGGCTGTATCCATCACGATGCCAGGGTCGTCCAGCGGACTCACCTTCCTGCTTCGTCCTGACTTCAGCAAGATTACGGGCAGTGTGGTGCTCAGTGCCATGGGTCAGGCATTCTTCTCGCTCAGTGTGGGCATTGGCTGTCTGGTAACCTACGCATCCTATTTCGGGCGCGATACCCGGTTGGTCTCTTCGGCTTTCAATGTGTGTGCGATAGACACCCTGGTGGCTGTTCTGAGCGGTTTCATCATCTTCCCCACCGTGTTCAGCGTGCCTGGCATGGTACCCGATGCCGGTCCGGGACTGGTGTTCATCACTCTGCCCAATGTGTTCAACACAGCTTTTGCACACACACCTGTGCTCAACTATGTGTTCAGCGGCCTCTTCTATCTGCTGCTCCTGCTGGCTGCACTCACCAGCAGCATCTCTATGAACGAGATAGCCACTGCCTTTATCCACGAGAATTATCATGTGAGCCGCCACTGCTCCACCATCATAGTCACCTCTGTAGCCATCGTGCTGGGCACTGCCTGCTCGCTCTCCTTCGGTGCTTGGGCCGATGTGAAGTTGTTCGGCATGGGGGTCTTTGACCTCTTCGACTTCATTACCGCCAAGTTCATGATGCCCTTGGGCGGCATCCTCATCACGGTATTCGTGGGGTGGTATCTTGACCGCAAGTTGGCACTGAGCGAACTGACCAACGAGGGTACTTGCTGGTGCCGGGCAGCCCGTGTGATGCTGTTCCTCATCCGCTGGGTGGCTCCAGTGGGCGTGGGAGCCGTGTTCCTCAATCAGCTGATGGCCTGACGCACTCGGTATCAGCCTGCTGGCATCAACAGGGGAACCATCCTTTCCCTCATTCATCTAAATCAAAACTGTCCCAAGGAAGCAGACAGCCTCCCACGGGGCAGACAAATCCTTTCCCTCATTCATCTAAATCAAAACTGTCCCAAGGAAGCAGACAGCCTCCCACGGGGCAGACAAACGGAAACAGGAAGTGACAGAAAAGAGAAACAACTTCGGAAGCAAACTGGGCGTAGTGTTTGCCGCTGCGGGCAGTGCTGTAGGACTGGGTAATGTGTGGCGCTTTCCCACTGAGGTGGGCAACAATGGCGGTGCCGCCTTCATCCTTGTATATCTGCTGTGCGTGGTGCTGGTGGGCATGCCGGTGATGATAAGCGAGTTCATCATCGGACGTCATACGCATGCCAACACGGTGAGCGCTTTTTCCAAACTGGCGCCAGGCACCTGGTGGCGCATAGGCGGTGTGGAAGGTGTGTTCGTCGCCTTCCTCATCTTCTCCTATTATATTATTATAAGCGGCTGGACGCTCTATTATATGGTAGAGTCGCTCATGGGTCATCTGCAGGCCGAGAGAAACTACGGGGAGTACTTCACCACCTTTGTTTCCCATCCCTGGAAGCCCATCCTCTGCGCCGCTGTCTTCATGGCAGTCACCCACATGGTCATCGTGCGCGGAGTGCGCTCGGGCATCGAGCGGTTTTCCAAGGTGATGATGCCCATGCTGTTACTCATCATAGGCATTCTGGTGGTGTGCTCCTTCGGCATGCCTGGTTCCTCCCAGGGGCTCACTTTCCTGCTTCGGCCTGATTTCAGCAAGATTACAGGCGATGTGGTGCTTAGTGCCATGGGCCAGGCATTCTTCTCGCTCAGTCTGGCTATGGGCTGCCTGTGCACCTATGCATCCTACTTCGGACCCGACACCAATCTGGTGAAGACGGCTTTCAGCGTCTGCTCCATCGACACCTTTGTGGCTGTTCTGAGCGGATTCATCATCTTCCCTGCCGTGTTCAGTGTGGAAGGTGCTACTGTGGATGCCGGTCCGGGACTGGTGTTCCAGACTCTCCCCAATGTGTTCAACATCGCTTTCCACTCTGTGCCTGTAGTAGGCTATGTGTTCAGCGGCCTCTTCTACATGCTGCTCCTGCTGGCAGCTCTCACCAGCGCAATGTCGCTGCACGAACCGGTTACGGCTTATCTGCTCGAGGTTACCGGCATCTCACGACGTGCAGCAGCCACATGGGTGTCATGCACTTGTGTGGCTCTCTCGTGCCTATGCGCTCTTTCCTTCGGCCTGCTGAGCGACTGCCGCCTGTTTGGCATGACGGTTTTCGACCTCTTCGATTTCGTTTCCTCCAAGTTCATCCTGCCCTTCGGCGGCATCATCATCTGCCTGTTTGTGGGATGGAAGTTGGACAGACGGCTGGTGGAGAGTGAACTGACCAACGGGGGCAAATTGCGCTTTCGCCTGCTGCGTGCCTACATCTTCCTGGTACGTTACGTGGTGCCTGTGGCCATTGTGTCTATCTTCCTTCACGAACTGCTGGGCAAATGAGGCGCCGACCATTCCTTTCGCGTGCCGACCGTCGTGCACTGCTCCTGTTGGAGTGGGTGCTGGTGCTGGTGGTGCTGGGCTTCTTCGTGTATTCATGGACTCAGGAGGACAGCGGGAAAGAGCCTGCCGGCCAGCGCACCGAACGCACCACCAAACAGCACACGAGCAAGAGTCAGAGCAAGGGCAAAACATATATTTATGCCACCGAGGAGGCTCCTGTGGAGACTTTCCCTTTTGACCCGAACACCGCCGACAGCACACAACTTCTGCGCTTGGGACTGGCTCCGTGGCAGGTGCGTGCTATCTATCACTACCGAGCCAAGCATGGGCGTTATCACACGCCGGAGGATTTCGCACGCACACCTGGCATGACCAATGAGATGTGGCAACGGCTTTCGCCTCAGATACGTATAGCTGAGCGTTACCGGTATGTAGATGCAGAAGCCATTGCAGCCAAAGCCAGGGAGAGCAGACCGAGTACCGTTCGTCCCCAGTCCAAAGCTTCTGCTGCCGACACTGCTTCTACCCTGCCCGCCCGTTCATCTTCACTTGCCTCATCGCCTTCAGTTCCCCGCGATACAATACAGAGGCCGGTGAAATATGAGAGTCTGGTACAAGTGGATCTGGCAACAGCCGACACCAACCAGCTGAAGAAGATTCCTGGTATAGCCTCTTACCGTGCTTCGCAGATAGTCCGTTACCGCGAGAGTCTGGGCGGTTTCGTGAGTGTAGAACAGGTGATGGAGTCTTGTTCCATGCCCGATGATGTGCTCGACTGGTTTTGTCTCTCGCACACCCGAACCCGCAAGGTAAACCTCAACAAGGCTTCTGTGCAGTCGATGCGCCGTCATCCTTACATCTCATTCTATCAGGCTCGTGCCATCTACGAGCGCCGCACCGACAAAGGTCCCCTTCGCTCTCCATCCGACCTGGAGTCCCTCAAGGAGTTCACCCCAAGAGACATAGAGCGCCTCCAGCCATACATAGAATTCTAAAAGACCACAGATAGTTTCTATTAACGAACACGGATTACCACGGAGATGTTTTTTTAACGAACACGGATAGCACGGATAACACGGATGTAAGAAAGGCTTTTCTCTTAATAATTATCCGTGAAATCCGTGGAATCCGTGTTCAATAAAACTACAGAACAGCCAAGGGATGGTTTTTTAACGAACACGGATAGCACGGATTACACGGAAGCAAGAAAGGGTTTTCTCTTAATAATTATCCGCGAAATCCGTGTAATCCGTGTTCAAATAAAACCACAGATTACCAAGGAGATGTTTTTAACGAACACGGATAACACGGATGTAAGAAAGAAGTTTTCTCTTAATAATTATCCGTGAAATCCGTGGAATCCGTGTTCAAATAAAACCACAGATTACCAAGGAGATGTTTTTAACGAACACGGATAACACGGATTACACGGATGTAAGAAAGGCTTTTTCTCTCAATAATTATCCGTGAAATCCGTGGAATCCGTGTTCAATAAAACTACGCAGCACGCATTATAACAGAGCATACCGAACACGGAGAATGCCGATAAATCCTAATGACTCACGGTTATTTCCACAAAGGCGCGTCTTCCCATCCTTGCGGAAATCCCATGGCATTCGTATCTACCTCATGATATTGTGACAACAAGTCCTTGAAGGCAACACATAAGCCATTTTGAGAATCAATGGCATTTAGCCAATACAACAAACAGCAAAGAACCGAATAAAGTCGATTGGCGACTTCCGGTTTATCCGTTATCCATGCTTGTTTTAATCTCATCGGGAGTTGAGGCATTACCGGCATCACTCGATTCCAAACACGTCCATGATGAGCACAACAGTTGCGAAGGGCATTGATGGATTTCATCCAACTTTCGAGTATCTCTTGTTGAGGTACACTATAGGAACGAGCTATTTTCTTCTTGACTGCACCATTGGCGAAATTGAAATATAACTTTGTCAGGCATCCGAATGATGTCAGATCTATTAGTTTCCATGCTGGCGGAAAGTCCTCCTTGCCATACTTCACATAATGTTCTTTGATAAAATCATCCTTGGAGCGCTGCAACTCCCTATCCAAAGAAGAAAGATTCTCTGCAAACATATGCTTGTCAACAGCCAAATCAGGATTGACAAACCAAAATGCCCCAGAATTCAGAGAAAACAGATTGATAACCTTCGCACGCAAAGAAATCTCTATCTTTTGAATAGCAGAAAACAGCAAAGTTCTAAGTTTCGCATCAAACTCATAAAGCCTCACAGCCTTCTCAAAAGCTGCATTTTCCTTATAGCCATGCCCGCCTGGCGCTTTGAAGGGGTGCAAATATGCGGCAAATCTAAAATAACTGACATTCTCAAGGAAATCAAAAGCCTTTCTCTCATCCATGATAACCAACCCCTCATTTTGAAGATTGGCCAAAAGGGTTGCTGTATCAAGGGGTGGGTTTGTATATTCCATACGCATAAAAAAAAGTTCCGCCCTGGTGCGCTGTTCAATGGGAAGCGTGGCGGATTCTAGTGTCACAAAGTTACGATTTTAATTCGAACCCCCAAAAGATTTCAGAAAAACATATTTATCTGACAGGAAATATAATATAAAAGAGAGTTTTATGGCCTCTTATCCGACACCTTCACTTCACAAAAGTGTCATTTGTGACAGTTTTATGAAACGAGACACGGATTTAAGGAACGGAGAACTACCAAGGAATGACTTTTTGAGGAACACGGATAGCACGGATAACACGGATGTAGGGCAAAGGGCTTTCCTATAACTTATCCGTGAAATCCGTGTAATCCGTGTTCAAATAAAAACACAGATTACCACGGAGATGTTTTTAACGAACACGGATAGCACGGATAACACGGATGTAAGAAAGAAGTTTTCTCTCAATAACTATCCGTGAAATCCGTGTAATCCGTGTTCAAATAAAAACACAGATTACCAAGGAGATGTTTTAACGAACACGGATTACACGGATTACACGGATGTAAGAAAGAAGTTTTCTCTCAATAACCTATCCGTAAAATCCGTGTAATCCGTGTTCAAATAAAAACTACGCAGCATATTTTGACTTGATTTCTGTGGTCTCTCACGGCTGTTCCATCTTGAACTGGCTATGCCCACTAATAGCAAGCACGGCTGCAGCGGGGATGCTGCAGCCGTGACTTTTCTGTATTGCTTGATGGGGGAAGTGGATTACCACTTATCGTCCCAGAGATTGCGGTTACCAGACAGATCGGAGGGAAGTTCCACATCCTTTACGAGCTGATTGCGGTTACCAACTTCATCGCAGGATAAACCAGTCCCTGTTGACAAGGCTATCATATCCTCGTTCTCCATCTCCACCACGTTTACCAGGGGAGTTGCATATTGTTTCTTGTTCATTGTTGTATCGATTTTAGAATTATGTTTTAATATTTACTTCACCATCACCTTACGGCCATTCATGATGTAGAGACCACGTACAGCACGCTCTACCCGGCGACCCTGAAGGTCATAGATTACACCCTTGTTGGCAGCAGAACCACATACCTGACTAACACCAGTCTCCATATCAGACAGAGAGAAGCCCTTCACAGCAGCAACTTCGTTGGTCTTTTCTACTGCAAGATAAGCACGTCCAGCCTTACTTGTGAAAGCGGCACCATCATTCTCGCCCCAGTAGAAGCCAAGATTCTCGTTATCCTTATTATATGAAAGCATGTAATACTTGTACTCCTTTGTGTCGTCTGCACCTGTTGTAGTCTGTTCTGTTACAGAGGCACGAAGCAGATTGCCCTCAATGGCAGGAGCAGATTCGATATAGACATACATTGCATTTGTCTCATTCGATTGCACGAGAACACCAGTATTGGCAGGCACCTGATTTCCCTTCACCTCATTCAGAGAAAGTTTGTTCTCATTAACGCCTACAGTATAAACAGTAGCGTCAACAAACTCCACAGCCTTATCACTGCTGAAGGTTGTAAAGTAATGCGTACCATCTGTGCCACTAAGAGCAATTCCTGCGCCTTCATATACATTTGACTTATCTACAATTGTTGCGTATTGTCCCACCTTACCAAAATATGTAGTAAAGCGCGGGTTACCAACATTATACTGCAAAGTACCATGCTCCGTTTGGGCTGCAGCCAGCTGTTCACCATTATTAGACCACAGGTATTCCTTTTCTGTATAACTAACTTTCTTTTCTCCTGTAGCCTGCACGTACTTGTCATCCGCAGGATTTTGGATTGAAGTTTTTCCGTCCATCGTATTTACATAGAACAGAATATCATCCAGTTTTCCTGTTGTAATATACTTATCGCCGACCTTAACCAAATCAACGGATTCAAAATAGTCCGATTTACTGCTATTGATATTGCTGGTTGTCATGGCCACCCACTTTGAATTCTTCTTATCTTCTGCAACGATAATTGAATTTCCGACAAGAACCACCTTCTCATTCACAGTGATACCATTTACTATATATACTTCACTGATGGCATCACTACCGATAGAGGCCATTACTTCAACACTTGTTGTTCCAAGAACAAGTGTTTCTGGATTGAATGTCCACTTCACACGACCTGTTACAACCTCTGTGCTCTCATCTTCATAAGTGGCTGTAACGACAAGACCTGTGGGATCGAAGGTTTCACCTTCAAAATAGGTTGTCTTGGTTGCCTCTCCAGAGATGGCGATAGACTTCAGAACCTTCTCTACAGGAGCCTTATAATCTACAAGGTAATTGCCTGCCTTGAACTCGTAGATATCATTGTACTTGTCTAGAGTTCCACAGCCTATCACTGTTGCACCAACCTCAATATTGGGATCTTCTGTGTAAATGTTCTCGGCATCCTTCTGTGTACGGAAGAACCTGAACTGCTGGCCATTTATAGAACCATCGACAGAAACGTCGAAAGAAACGTTGCCATACTTAGATTCGAATGGTGTTACAATCTTGCTTACAATTCCCTTTACATAGACTTGAGAAGCAAGATCCTTGCCAGCATCAATCAATGCAATAGCCTTAGAAACGGTATAAGCCGTTTCCTTTGTGTTCTCAATGGTTTTAACCTCTATATCATAAGTGCATGTCTTGTTCTCGTAAGTTACTGTGACAGTCTTCTTACCAGCAGTATTCATATCCGGTTCTGTGAACTTACAATCGCTTGTCACATCTGACTCAGACTTATCACTCCAACGAGCAGTAATCGTGATACCGTCATGATTGAATTTGTCTCCCTTCCAGAATTCAGCAGGCGTTCCGTTTGCTTCGATACCAATAAGCGTCACCTTCTCCTTTACAGTAATGCCTTTTACAGTATATATCTCGCTGGTAATATTACCAACCGAAGCCATCACGTCAACACTTGTTGTTCCAAGTTTAAGTATTTCGGGATCTTTTACCCATACTATGCCATCTGTTATTTCTTTTTGTGTACCATCATCATAAGTACCTGTAACAACAAGACCTGTGGGGTCGAAGGGGTCACCGTCAAAATAAGTTGTCTTGGTAGGAGTGCCAGAAACTGCAATTGAAGTAAGATTGGCAGCAGGGGCACTCTCTACAGTCACAACAATTTTTGTTGCACGGACCTGATTCGTAGAGGCTTTTAAATTTACAGAAGTTGCACTTCCCGTCCAAGTTCCAATCTTTCCAGAATAGCTATAGCCTTCAACAGCTCCAAAACAGCCTGGACCATATTTTGCTTTGTCTTTTGCAGTACATGTAATCTCAATCTTGGTTATTTCACCAACAGTAGATGCAACCGTAAAAGTTTGATTTTTAAATATACGAAACTCTTCAACAAGACTGCCATCTGTTGTAGAAATGGTCACTCCACTTTTAGTGCAACCTTTTTCTCCCGAACCTTTCCAATCATTTGAACTAAACGTAATCTCTTCTTCCCAAGCATAACTACCCCCCCCCCAATGAGCAGGAGCAGCAGGAGCATTAGACTTTTTAGAGTAAATTGTTTCATAATGCAATTATTTAAGTTATTGATTTGTTTTGTTTCGTCATTAGAATTTATAGTTCATCCGTTGAGGCCATCCTCCTGTACGGAATCCCTTTTCTCCGTTGCACGAAGGTACAAAATATCATGCGCATGCATGCATTGTGTGATAATCTTTCTCTCTGTTTGATAGTTTTCTGTTGACCAATGTTCATTCTCTCAATGACGCAGCCAGGCTGCACCGAGCACCCTGCCCGCCTATGCAAAGAAATGCGGTCGTCTCGCTTTTAGTTTCTTAGGCTGTAAGTCAGACAACGCTGCCACCCCCTCTGCGTTTCCAATTAAAGGAAAACAGGCATACAAGGTTTTCAAAGACAAAATTACATCTTTTCACGGAACAAACCACCCTTTTCCCCAAATCTTTTTGTTTTCCACCCCTTTCCAATGTCAATAATGTGACGCACACCCCCTGTTCCACAACATTATCCCACATCACGGTTTGCCAAATGAAGGAAAACCCATAGTATGTTTTTAGAGTTTATTATCAAACCCGAGTTCAAATAGAACCATAAAATAGACAATAACATACGGCGTTTTGTGGAATTATCCGTAGAATATTGCCGCGTTATCGAAATAAATTGTATTTTTGCAGCAGTGATGGCATAAGACAAAATGTGAGATGGACAATAATATAGTTAGTAAAGTGGCAGCACTTGGAGGCACAATTTCCACTACTGATATATCTCAATTGTCAGAGTATAAGCGTCTGTTGAGGGCAAAGGAACGTGGCGACTTGATAAAGTTGCGTCATGGCATATATGCCGTCCCCGATGCCTTGCTTAATACAATGATTGATGTGGAGCGTATTGTACCAAATGGTGTTGTATGCCTATACAATGCCTGGTCTTACCATCAGCTTTCTACAACTGTTCCACCTGCCTTTTGCATTGCCATTGCCAACAAACGGAAAGTGGTAATACCCGATACACTTCCGATAGAATTGTTCTATTGGAAGAAAGAGAACTTTGAGTTCGGCATTATGGATGCTGAGATATCCGGGTACCATGTTCGCATTACTGATATGGAGCGAAGTGTTTGCGATGCAGTGAAGTACAGAAACAAATTTGGACTGGATGTTTGTGCGGAAGTGATACGCTCTTATCTGAGAAAGCCCGACCGCAATTTCACTCGTCTGACAGATTATGCCAAACGGCTCAGAGTATTCAACACACTGAAGCATTATCTCGAAATAGCAATAGAATAAGATGGGAAAGAAAAACTACGGCAAGTCCGTAAAAACGTACTAACTTTGTGTACTGACTTAGGGATGACTCCCAAAACATGAACTATATAAAACAAACATAAAGACAAGATATGAACTTAAGGATACGTGACGGCTACAGGCTGATGGCACTGGCCGCACTATGGATGACGGCACTCACCATGCAGGCTGCAGAGGCGGTGTACAGGATTGTGGAGTACAACAAGACAACGGGCGAGTTTGAACTGGCTGCCAGCGGCATGGTACCCAAGGGCTCGTGGGCGTATTTCGAGAATGAATACGGAGCCACCACAGGCAACCGCTACAACCAGATACCACGCAACCGCCAGGCTACCCTCTATCTGGAGGGATGGCAGGGATGCACCGTGAGGAGCATCACACTGAGCATGTGCAGCAACAAGAAAGCAGGTCAGGCGGGCCTGTCACTGACCGACGGCAAAGAGACCATCTACCAGCTGCGCCCATGTGACTTTGCCAGCCAGGAGTGGTTTGGCCAATGGGTAAGCAAGGACCTGGGGGTGTATGTGGATGTGACAAAGCCCATGGAGGTGCCTGCACTCACCAGCGACGAGGCAGCCATCACGCTGAAGGGCGGCACCAGCGAAGGTTCGGTATATGTGAACTCCATCACCATCGAATACGATGAGCCTGCAGGAATGCAGTTGGAGTCGCCTCTGGGCTGGATATACGAGAAGCTGGAAAAGAAGAGCACGCTGAACGCAGGGGACGAACTGATGATCTTCCGCAACGGATGTGCCGCTGCCGACATCGACGGCATAGAGACTTCACACTACCTGGATGCCGTGCCGCTGGCCTCCACCACCGATGTGACCAACCACGAGGTGCTGCGCTTCACGCTGGCCAAAGCCGAGACAGCCGGCATGTGGACACTCACCGACCAGCACGGAAGGCAGTTGGCAGCATCGGGCAAACAGGCTCTGGCGTGGGACAATGGCGTGACGGACTGGAAGGGCTACGAGGGTGCAAGCATCACCAGCGCCAACGAGAAATACGGCACCATGCGCTTCAATGCTCCCGTGGAGAGCTATGCCCGCTTCAACCTCTACACCTCCACCTCACTGCCCCTGCCCTTCCTTTACCGCAAGAAGGGGCAGAAAGAGCCGCAGCAGGCCCGCTCGCTCGCCTTTGAGGAGAGTGAGATGACCGTATGCCTGGACGACCGCAACATGGCGCTCCGCCCCACCCTCACGCCTGCCTCCACCACCGACAAGCGCATCGCATGGAGCAGCAGCAACGAGCAGGTGGCTACCGTGAACGGTGGATTCATAACGCTTCTCAGCCAGGGAGAGACCACCATCACCGCCCACAGCAAGGACGGAGCAGCCAGCGCCACCCTGCGCCTCATCGTCACCGGGGGAACGGGCATCGCCTCTGCCACCGCCACAAGCATGCAGCCTACCGCGCGCAAGCAGCTCAGCGGCCACAGCATCATCATACAGAAGGGCGCCCAGCGCTACAGCACAGCAGGCACAGTCCTCTGATGCCCGCAAGCCAACCCTGCTGCACAAGCAATCGAGAAAGCCCCACATGCCACTGAGAGCATGTGGGGCTTTCTGGTTCACGGAAATCCATATCCTTCCGCTGACAGCAAACCTATACAAGGGAAGCCATTAGCGAGCAAGGAGATGCTGGCTCCTTCGGCACTTCCTGTATGCCTTCAAATCAGGGAAGGAGTTATTCCCCACCGTCCAACCCAAGGCTGGACGGTGGATGAAGCCTGGATACTTTGCAAAGTAAGTATATATTCTCTGACCGTCCAGCCTTGGGTTGGACGGTGGATATATGCAATGCACCCGCTCTGGAGGCTGAATGAGCCCTGCACACAAGCCATATTCTTTTCGCTCACGAATAGAGTTGGCCTCGCATTGCCATTACCGAGCAGCTCCTTTCCTTCCCTAAAGACGACTTCCCGAGTCCATCTTCTGGAGCAGATTCCACGGGCCTCAGAGTGTCATGTCCGGGCAGAGTCTTTTTGGGGAAAACGTGCTACTTGGCCAAGTAACCTTAGTGTCCCGGAAGGGCTATTCTCACCACTGGCTGTCCCAAGGGTTGCGTCGGCCCGAACCGACCGCGTTGCCGCCCACCTCACTCATATCTATATCGCTGCCGAATTCGGCTTTGACACCTGAGTTGCTGTTGGTGCCAAAGCCAGAGGTTGTCAGTCCTGGTGAAACCGCAGTAAGTATCGCATCGTCGGTAGCCATCTCGCAAACGATGGCCTTGGGGCTGATATAGTTCTTCTTCATATTCCTATTCTGTTATTGATTAGTATTCTGTTTATTTCACAATGAACTTGCGGCCGTTCTGGATATAGAAACCGCCCTTCTCGGTACGAAGCACGCGGCGACCCATGAGGTCGTAGATGGCACCATTGCCACTAGCGTTGGTTTGGCCGCCCTCTATCTTGCCAATGCTGGTAGCCTCTCCCTCTATACGCATGGAGATGCCCTTCACCTGACTGTCTGTCCAAGGCAGATAGGCATGATTGGCCTGCAGAGATGCCACCGAACTGCCTGCTGTAAAGAATCCCACCACATCTGTCTGGTCAGAGATGCCCAGGATGAGTTTGCCAGTAAGGTCACTCAGTTCGCTGGTAATGCCCACCAGGCTGTTACCTTCGAGTGCAGCAACGCCAGATACAGCCTTGAGCGTCACCTCCTTGGCACTGCTGTTCTCGCCCAGCAGCATCACACCGGCATTGGCAGGAGCAGCATCCACCTGACTCAGTGTCAGTTCGTGTATGGCAGTAATCACGCTTCCCTTGTACATCTTCACATTATCATCGGCCAGCGCCACATCGAAGGGAGCTGCGAAGGTGTTATACACATTGCCGTCACCACCATTATACATGGGGAAGGTGAAAGTGGCTGGGTATGTAGCAAACTCATTGGGATATTTACTACCATAATTGAACCTCACATCAGAACTGCTATATCTCCAGCAATTATCCTTTTCACCGTGTGGATATACAGTAAAAGCATTTTCACTGTTGACAGACGCTTTGCGTACATCCCAATTGGAAGTATTATTGGCAGCACCCTCGAAGGCCAAAACGCATGCATTAAACACAGAAGATATTACAGCAGAACTACGGGCAATGGCTTTCGCCCCTACGTTATGAAATTGAAATCCTTCAAATGAATTTCCCGTCACATACCACAGACTATTTGGGATGTCATTGACAGCAATATCTGAATTCAATGCGCGGAAACCAACAGCATTGGGGAAGCCTTCGTTTTTATTATAAAAGATTGCAGGATTCTGTGCATCTGCCGTCCCTAAATAATAATAGGCAGGAGCATCGTCTGTACTGGTCTTGAAGGGGAGAGTCTCGGTGCATACTATTTCTATGCTCTGCCCATTATCCTCGGCCTTTATCCTTCCACTGGGTTTCTTTGCCTCCACATAGTCGGGCAGCGTAACATCCAGTTCGTGATATGGATGACCTATCACACCCATCATCGATTGGGGAGATTCCTTCCTGCTCACCCCATTCAAGGTATAGTTATAGGTATATGTCACTATCTGGTCTGCCTCGGGCACATCCTCCACCGCGTAAATCTGGAAGAGAGCATCGGCGGAGTCGGTCGCATCCCAATAGCCCAAACGCTGATTGTCTTTAAGGACTACGTAATCGGTAGTCTTCACATTTTTGTAACGCGTTCCTGGAGCCGACAACTTGAACCACCCGTCCTGCTCTTTAGCAGTAAAGCTACGGGCATTGCCACCGAGGGTAATCTGAGTTACTTGGCCTGGATTTTGATTAATAAGATTAGGCTTATTTACTACTATCGGCCAATAGAGTTCCGTATTCCATGCACGGAAGGTCAGCGTGCCGTCATTATTCTTCTTTATATAAAAGAAGTATTTGAACGGTGTCAGGTCCTCGATGGTCTCGCCCAAGAGTTGGGTTGAACTTCCCTTGGCATCATAATAGACTTTCTTGTCGGAGGAATTGTAATACACAAAAGCACCAGCCTCATCAGTCTTCGTTCCCTCACCCGTCTTGGCAAGCAGCACATAATAGCCATCCTTGATGTCAGACGGACCAGTGGGCGTGCTCGCCACCTTTTGTGCTTGCACACCACCCATGCAGCCCGCAAGCATCATCAACAGAAAAACAACTTTCTTCATATATCATCAGTTTTGAATTTATAACAAATCCATCAGAAGAAAGGGAAGCACAGACCAACCAGTCCCCTGTACTCACAAGGAACCCGTCATATTCTTCACTACCCTTTCAATTCTCGTTACGCAAAGTTAGCAGGGGAGTTGGGCAGGGAGGCATCAAAGTTGGTAAGAATGCACATTCTGGCCGTATTGATTGCGGTAATTACCATATTTTCCCCCATTCCATCGCAGAAAGGCACAACAGAGCCACCCAAGAGCCGCCGCCCACCATCATCCCCTCCCCACCACATTTTCCTCCCCGCCTACCCCACAATCAAAGGAAAAGCTGTAGATTTGCATGTGAAAGGACAAAGCAAAACGGCACTCTGAATGAAATATCCCATAGGAATACAAGAGTTCGACAAGATTCGCGAGGGCGGATATGTGTATGTTGACAAGACCAGACAGGTATTCTCCCTCACACACGAAGGAGGTGTCTATTTCCTTGGTCGCCCACGACGCTTCGGGAAGAGCCTGCTCATCTCCACACTGGAGAACTATTACCTGGGCAAGAAAGAGCTCTTCGAGGGGCTGGACATCTACGAGCTGGAGACGGAATGGAAAACCTACCCGGTGTTCCGAATCGACTTCGGACAGGGAAACTATGCCGACTCGGGCAACCTGGACCAGGTGCTGAACATGTATCTGAGCAAATGGGAAAAGGCATATCACGTGGGCAACACAGCCGACACCACATCCTACAGTCTGCGACTGGGCAACATCCTGGAGGCTGCCCACCAGCAGACAGGCCAGCGGGCAGTGGTGCTCATCGACGAATATGACAAGCCGATGCTGGATGTAATGGACCTGGACATCAAAGTGGAGCGGAGTGGCGAGCTGATCACACTGGAGCAATACAACAGGGAAGTGCTGCGCGGACTCTACACCACCTTCAAGGCTGCCGACAAGCACCTGCAGTTTCTGATGCTTACAGGCGTTACAAAATTCTCACAAGTGAGCATGTTCAGCGGTTTCAACCAACCCAACGACATCAGCATGAGTCCCCGCTACGACACCATATGCGGCATCACTGAGGAGGAGATGACCGAATATTTCCAGAAGCCGATAGCCGAGATGGCCGCCATATACCGCTGTACTCCGCAGGAGATGACAGCGAGGCTGAAGAAACAGTATGACGGCTACCACTTCTCCGACAGACTGCATGGGGTGTTCAACCCCTTCAGTCTGCTGAACGCATTTGAGAACCTGCGCATGCAGGACTACTGGTTCCGCACAGGCACGCCCACCTACCTCATCCGTCTGCTCAATCATTTCGGCGAGAATATTGATGAGATGACGGGACGCTACTACATGCAGGAGCAGTTTATCGACTACAAGGCCAATGTGGATAGTCCGCTACCCATGATTTACCAGAGCGGCTACTTCACCATCAAGGACTTTGACTTCGAGTCGAACTCCTTCATGCTGGACTTCCCCAACGATGAAGTAAAAAGAGGCTTCGTCTCTATGCTGGCCAACAACTACCTGAAGCCAAAGGGAGCTGTGGAGAACTGGCTGACAACAGCCACCCAATGCCTGAGACAAGGAGAGATAGAACAGTTCCACACGCTGCTCACCTCATTCTTGGCCAGCATCCCCTATTCCATGCGCAGGAAGGAGAACGAGAGGGAGCGCGAGCGCTACTTCCACTACACCTTCTATCTGCTGCTGAGGCTCATCAGCACCTTCCTCATCTACACGGAGAAGGCACAGAGCCAGGGAAGAGTGGATTGTATCGTGGAGACTCCCCAGTTTATCTACATCTTCGAATTCAAGCTCGACGGCTCAGCCAGCGACGCCCTCAGACAGATAGAGGAGAAAGGCTATGCCAGAGAATACGCCACCGACAGCCGAAAGCTCTACAGAATAGGTTGCAGCTTCTCGTCTGAGAGCGGCACCATAGATGACTGGAAGGTGGAGTGAGGCCGGCGCCGCACCAAGGACAGAAGAAGAGAAAAACAGAGAAGGCATCCTGTGAGAGCGTTTCAGCCTCACGGATGCCTTCTTCTGGTATGATTACGTGCCTGATCAGCAGGCCAGAGACTCAGTGTCGAGTGCTATCATCAGCTCCTCGTCGGTGGGGATGCAGCACACAGTCACCTGGCTGTCATCGGCAGAGAGGATAGCCTCGGTGGCACGGCAAGAGCGGTTCTTGGTCTCGTCCATCTTGACGCCCATGAACTCCAGCCCCTGTGTAGCACCCTCGCGAACCTCCCACTGGTTCTCGCCGGCACCGCCTGTGAAGACGATGATATCCACACCGCCCATAGCGGCAGCATACTGGCCGATGTACTTACGGATGCGGTAGGTGTACATTTCCTTGGCCAGACGAGCCTGGTCATTGCCGTTGGCGATGCCAGCCAGGATGTCGCGGAAGTCGCTGCTCAACTGACTCACGCCTGCCAGACCCGACTGTTTGTTGAGCAGATTGCTGATGCCGTGGGTGTCGAGATGCAGTTTATCCATCAGGAAGGTCACTGCACCGGCATCGATATCACCGCTGCGTGTACCCATCATCAGACCTTCGAGGGGAGTGAGACCCATTGAGGTATCCACACACTTGCCGTCCTTCACAGCGGCAATAGAGGCACCGTTGCCGATGTGGCAGGTGATGATCTTCTTGCCCTCGGCGCTCTGCAGACCCAGGAACTTGCACACGCGCTGTGATACATAGCGGTGGCTGGTGCCGTGGAAACCATAGCGGCGAACACCGTACTTCTTGTAAAGCTCATAGGGAAGAGCATACATGAAGGCGTAGTCGGGCATTGTCTGGTGGAAAGCAGTATCAAAGACACCCACCTGAGGGATATTGGGCAGCAGAGCCTTCACGGCATTCACGCCCTTGATATTGGCGGGGTTGTGCAGGGGAGCCAGGTCGTTGCAGGCAGCAAAAGCCTCCATCACCTCGGGGGTAAGCAGCACCGACTTGTTGAAACGCTCGCCTCCGTGCACCATGCGGTGGCCTACGGCACCCAGTTCATTGAGGTCGGAGAGCACAGCATATTCGCCCTGTGTGAGCACCTCGAAGATAAACTGTACGCCGGCAGTGTGCTCCTCGATGGGACGCATGATGCGATGCTTCTCACCATTGAGCTTCACGTTGATGAAAGAATCAGGCAGACCTATCTTCTCGATACCGCCGCTGGTGATGACAGAGTGGTCTGCCATGTCGTAAAGTGCATACTTAATAGAACTGCTTCCGCAGTTGAGTACCAAAATCTTCATTACTATGTAAGTGAAGAGTGAAAGGTGAAAAGCGAAGAGTGCTGCCTTGGGAGCACCTTCGTCATTTCATCCTTCACTCGGGTTGTTATTCTTTAAGTTTGTTTGTTACTGTTTTGATTGAAGAAACGAGCAGTGCGATGATTTCGCTTAAATCCTTTTCCATGCTGGCGTGTTGCAACTCCGTGATGGCTGCTGCATGGGCAAGCCGTCGGAGCCAGTTGCGTGTCTCGTTGGCTTCCTTGAGCGCTATACGCAGCTTGAAGGCGAAATCGGCCTTGCTGGAAGCGAATTGTGCTTCGCCCACATTGGCAGATATCGAGGTCCCCGACCTCAATATCTGCTGTATGACAGGCGACAAGTATCTGGGCGCATTATCATGAAGATAGCCCGCCATCCTGATGATGCGGTCGGCGAAAGCCTCGCTCTTGAGGGCGAGAACCGACCCGTAGCCCCCAGTACTATGCACTTTTCACTTTTCGTTTTTCACTTCGCGCGTTGCGCGACATTATTTTGCGTCCATTGCCTGACAGGCTGTGATGGCCACCATCTTATAGATGTCATCCACCGAGCAGCCGCGTGACAGGTCGTTGACAGGACGGGCGATACCCTGCAGAATGGGGCCAATAGCCTCGGCGTGACCAAGACGCTGCACCAGCTTATAGCTGATGTTGCCCACCTCCAGGCAGGGGAACACCAGCACGTTGGCCTTTCCTGCGATGTCGCTACCGGGAGCTTTCTTGCTTCCTACTGAGGGAACCAGAGCGGCATCAGCCTGCAGTTCGCCATCGAGCTTCAGGTTGGGATCCAGCTCATGAGCCAGTCGGGTGGCCTCTACCACCTTGTCCACCACCTCATGCTTGGCGCTTCCCTTGGTGCTGAATGACAGCATAGCCACGCGAGGGTCGCTGAAACCAGCCACACTCTTGGCAGTCTGTGCGGTGCACACAGCTATCTGAGCCAGCTGTGCAGCATCGGGAACAGGTGTAACAGCCACGTCACCCACTACCAGCACACCATCCTCACCGTACTCGGGAGCCTGTGTGATGAGCAGCATAGCGCCGCTCACGCAAGACACTCCAGGAGCGCACTTGATGATCTGAAGTGCGGGGCGAAGAGTGTCGCCGGTGGTTGAGAGTGCGCCGCTAATCTGTCCGTCGGCATCACCGTTCTTGATAATCAGGCATCCGAAGTAGAGAGGGTCCATCACCTTGCGGCGGGCCTCCTCGATGGTCATGCCTTTCTTCTGGCGCAGCTGGAAGAGCAGTTGCGCATATTCCTCTGTCTTGGGGCTGGTGGCAGGGTCGATGATAGTAGCCTTGCCCACGTGTTTGAGACCCAGTTTGTCGGCAAGTGAGAAGATTTCCTGCTCATTGCCGATGAGGATGATGTCGGCCAGTTCGTCGGCCAGAGCACGGTCGGCGGCGGTCAGTGTACGTTCCTCCAGGCTCTCAGGCAGCACGATACGCTGCTTGTTCTGCTGAGCGCGGAGGATGATCTTGTCCATTAAGCTCATGATGCTTACTCCTTATATATAAATGTGTGTTGTTATGTCGTGTCAGAATTTGCCCTTCATCAGCAGCAGCTCCAGGTCTTCGGCCGACAGGCGCGAGCGGAACTCGTCGTTGTAGGCGGCGCTGATGTTGCCCGTCTCCTCGCTCACCACGATGGCCAGAGCGTCTGTCTCCTTGCTGATACCCTTGGCAGCGCGGTGACGCAGACCGAACTCCTTGGGAATGTCCATATCGTGACTGATGGGCAGGATGCAGCCTGCAGCCGTTATCTTTTCGCCCGAGATGATCATAGCACCATCGTGCAGGGGGCTGTTCTTGAAGAAGATATTCTCAATGAGGCGCTGACTGATGCGCGCGTTGAGCACCTCACCCGTGCGGATGAAGTCGGTCAGCGGCAACTGGTTCTGCATCACTATGAGTGCTCCCACGCGCTGTTTGCTCATGTTGAGACAAGCCATCACGATGGGAAAGATATCCTCACGCTCGTGCGCCATGCCGGGTATCCCCCTTTTCTTCTCGGGTCGGAAGAGGTGGATAAAGCGTCTGGCCCGCTGATGAGCTCCGATGGTGTAGAAGAAGTGGCGTATCTCCTCCTGGAAGAGGATGATGATGGCAATGGCTCCCACGTTGACCAGCTGGTTGAGTATATTGCCCAGGAGCTTCATCTCGAGCACCTTGCTGATGACTATCCAGAAGCTTATGAAGAGCAGCACACCATAGAAGATGTTCACCGAGCGCGACTGCTTCATCAACTTGTAACAGTAGTACAAGATGACAGCCACCAGCAGGATGTCTATCACATCCTTCAATCCCATCTCTAACATGAGCGCATCTTATTGGTTATCTTCACTGCCTCTACGGCCTCCTTCACGTCATGCACACGCAGGATGGCTGCACCCTTCTGCAGAGCCAGCGTGTTGAGCACGGTGGTTCCGTTGAGTGCATCCTGCGGTGTTCCGCCCAGCAGGCGGTATATCATCGACTTGCGGCTGATGCCCACCAATATAGGCAGCTCCAGCACATGCAGATCCTCGAGGCGGTGCATGAGCTCATAGTTGTGCTCCAGCGTCTTTGCGAAGCCGAATCCAGGGTCGAGGATGATATCTGCCACCCCCATCTCGTGCAGTTGGTGCACACGTGCGGCGAAGTACTGAAGCATCTCGGTGAGCAAGTCATCATAGTGAGGTGCCTGCTGCATGTTCTGCGGATTGCCCTTCATGTGCATGAGGATGTAGGGAACTCCCAGGCTGGCCACTGTGGAGAACATGTTCCCGTCCAGTTCGCCACCCGAGATGTCATTGATGATCTGCACCCCGAACTCCTCCACGCACATGCGTGCTACATCGGCGCGGAAGGTATCCACACTCACCACAGCATCGGGAGCCACACGTCGCAAGACAGCCAGCGCATGACGCAGACGCTCCATCTCCAGAGCAGGCGACACGTCGTCGGCACCAGAGCGGCTCGAATAGGCTCCTATGTCAATCATATCGGCTCCCTCGGCCAGCATCTGCCGTGTGCGCAGCTCGATGTCTGCCTCGGTCTGCTTACGGCTCTGTGCATAAAAGGAGTCGGGGGTGACATTGAGAATACCCATCACTCGCGGGACGCTCAAATCCATAAGCGTTCCGCCCACATTTATGGTATAATGGGGAAGTTGTCTCGTCTCGTTCATGCCACCTCTGTTATGACGGGCAAAGTTATTCATTATTTGAGGAACGTACAAGCGAAACGGGAAAAATGCGCTAACTTTGCGCTGGACTCGGGGCAGCATGCCTCTGTGTCAGTGTAAAATGAATGGAAAGATGACTTCACTGGAATCACTCTATGAGCTCTACCTGCAACACCCGCAGGTGACAACGGACAGCCGCGACTGTCCCAAGGGCTCTATCTTCTTTGCCCTCAAGGGCGAATCGTTTGACGGAAACCTCTTTGCTGCCCGTGCACTGGAGCAGGGATGTGCAGCTGCCGTGGTGGATAACCCCGAGGTGGCTGTTGACGACCGCTTCGTGCTTGTCAGCGATGTGTTGGAAACCCTGCAGCAACTGGCCGCCCTGCACCGCCGACGCTGGGGGAAAACCGTCATACAGATAACCGGAACCAACGGCAAGACGACCACCAAGGAACTCATAGCGGCTGTGCTCTCGCAAGCACATCACGTGCTATATACCCAGGGCAACCTGAACAACCACATAGGAGTACCCCGCACACTGCTTCGCCTGACCGACGAACACGACCTGGCGGTGGTGGAGACTGGGGCCAATCATCCCGGAGAGATACGTTTCCTGTGCTCGCTGGTGCATGCCGACTACGGACTCATCACCAATGTGGGACGGGCGCACCTGCTTGGGTTCGGCTCGTTTGAGGGCGTGAAGCGCACCAAGGGCGAACTCTATGACGACCTGAGCCGGCGTGGCGGACAGATTTTCCTGAATGCGCTGGACGATGATCTGCGCCAGATGGCCCAGGAAAGGGGACTCATGGTGGGCCGTCAGGCTATCCCCTACGTGGAGGCAAGGGTAGAGAGCTGTTCACCCTTCCTGCATATCCAGTGGCGCCAGGATGTAGATGAACCTTGGCACAGCGTGAGCACACAACTCATTGGAGCATACAACATTGCCAACCTGCGTGCTGCCATCACCGTGGGACTGCACTTCGGTGTATCGCCCAAGCAGATAGACCAGGCGCTGGCAGACTACCACCCCACCAACAACCGCAGCGAGTTCAGGCAGACGGAGCACAACAGGCTGGTAGTGGATGCCTACAACGCCAACCCATCGAGCATGGAGGCAGCACTCACGGCATTCGACTTCGTGGAGCAACCATCCAAGATGGTCATCCTGGGCGACATGCGTGAGCTGGGAGCCGAAAGCCGCCAGGAGCACCTGCGCGTGCTGCATCAGTTGCACCGCATGCACCTTGAGCAGGTGTGGCTGGTGGGCAGCGAGTTTGCTGCCGCCCTGCAGGATTTCCTCAGGGAGAATGCCGATGCACAGCAGACTACCACCTACCTCACCTTCGAAAGCGAACAGCAGGTGGAGCAGCATCTGGCAGCCCATCCGCTGGAGGGCCACACCATTCTGGTGAAAGGCAGCAACGGCACAGGACTCTTCCGCCTTCCAGCCCTGCTCTGAGCCGACCGCCCCGTACATTTACACATTATATATAATATAAGGGAAAAGGCCGGCACGCACACCCGACAACGGAACGGGCACAAGCCCAAGACAGTCCGGCACGCAAGCCAGCCCACACCACACAACATACAACACAGATGAAAAGCGTCAGACCCAAGAAGCAACTCGGCCAGCACTTCCTCACCGACCAGGATGTAGCACGCCGCATAGCCGACACCGTGGATGCCTGCCCGGCACTGCCAATACTGGAAGTGGGCCCGGGAATGGGCGTGCTCACCCAATATCTCCTGCCCAAGGGACGGCCCGTAAAGGTGGTGGAGATAGATACCGAATCGGTAGCTTACCTCAAGGAGAATATGCCGCAGCTGGGCGAAAACATCCTCGGGGACGATTTCCTGCGTATGCCTTTGGACCAGGTGTTCGGTGGCCAACCCTTCGTACTCACGGGCAACTACCCCTACAACATATCAAGTCAGATATTCTTCCGCATGCTGGAGTACCGCGACCTTATCCCCTGTTGCACAGGCATGATACAGCGCGAGGTGGCACAGCGTATGGCGGCCGGTCCGGGAAGCCGCACCTACGGCATCCTGAGCGTACTGCTGCAGGCTTGGTACAGCGTGGAGTATCTGTTCACAGTAGATGAACACGTGTTCTGTCCGCCTCCCAAGGTGAAGAGCGCCGTTATCCGGCTGACCCGCAATGAGGTTTCCTCGCTGCCCTGCAACGAGGTGCTCTTCCGCAGGGTGGTGAAGACCACGTTCAACCAAAGGCGCAAGACGCTGCGCAACAACATACGTCCGCTGCTCGCGCAGATAGACAACGAGCAGCGCGAAAAGGGATTGCAGCCCAAGGACCACACCGAGTGGCTGGCCCAGGAGCTGTTTCAGAAGCGTCCCGAACAGCTGAGCGTGCAGGATTTCATCTCGCTCACCCTGAGCCTGCAGCAGGAATGCGGTCTGGAGTGAGCACGCTGCACAGCCCATCGCAGCGCACTGCATCGTCAATCGCAGCGCGCTGCGACGGCTTATGCAGCGCGCTGCTTGATTAAACCTTCCCCAGCCCCATGAGTCACACATTCGTATGCTAAGACTCTCCGCACTGGTTATCCTATTGACTTTACTGCTGCCCGCAGGTGCTTGGGCGCAGAAGAACCGCACACGCAAGCAGCCTGTGGCCACCCAGCGTGCCGACACGCTGCGCTCCATACAGTTGCGTGGCAGGGTGCTCGGTGCCGAGTTGCAGGATACCTTACCCGGCGTGCATGTGCATCTGATAGATGCCAACGGCAAGACGCTAAAGCTCACCCAGACGGGAGACGACGGGCAGTATGTGCTCACCGACGTGCCTGTGGGCCGGTTTGTCATGCGCTTCACCTGCATGGGTTTCCTCGATGAGAACATGCGCGTAAGCATCTCGGGCAAGTCGGCACACCTGCTGCTGGGCGATGTGCTCCTGCGCGAAAACTCCACCCTGATGCGTGAAGCGGTGGTACAAGGGCAGATGGCAGAGATGACGGTAAGTGATGACACTCTGGTGTATAACGCCGATGCCTTCAAGGTGCAGGAAGGTGCAATGGTGGAGGAACTGGTGAAGAAGCTGCCCGGAATGGAGGTAGATGAGGACGGGAAATATACCCTGAACGGCCGGCCCGTCACGCAGGTACTAGTAGATGGAAAGGAGTTCTTCGGGAAGAACATGCAGGCAACCCTGGAGAACCTGCCCGCCGACATGATCGACAAGATAAAGTCCTATGACCGGCAGAGCGATGCAGCACGCATCACGGGCATCGATGACGGAGAGGAGCGAGTGGTGCTGGACCTGACCATCAAGAAGAACCGCAAGCGCGGATGGATGAGTAACCTGCAAGGGTCATACGGCACCCACGACCGCATGAGCGGCAGACTCACCGCCACACGCTTCGTCAGAGACCAGAAGGTGGCACTGGTGGGCAACGCGGGCAACACGGGCGGAAACGGCAACAACACCAATGGAAACGTGGGACTGACACAGAACTACGAGAAGAAGAACCGCCTGCAGCTGAACGGCGGACTGCATACGAGCCTGAGGAAAGGCAAGAGCCACTCGGAATCGACCACGGAGTCATTTGAAAACCGCCTGGCTGCCTATCAGTCACAGGCACGCCGACAGTCGAACCACAGCGGCAGTCTGCGCCTGCAATACAAGGCCGAATGGACGCCCGATACACTCACCAACATCATCATAAGCCCTAATTTCCAGTGGGGAAAGGGCAGCAGCGAGTCGGGTCGAATGGGCGCTTCGCTCCGGCGTGACCCTTATGAACTGCTCCCCTCGCTGACTGACGCACTGGGCGAATGGAGCCTGGTACCCGACAGCATCAAGGTGAACCGCCGCCTGGGGGCCACTCACAGCACCCAGGATGACGTGCAGGCAAGCGGAAGCATACAGGTCAACCGCCGCCTGAAGAAGCGCGGGCGCAACGTGGCAGTGAGCGCCAATGCAGGATTCCAGCGGGGAGACAACGACAACGAGAGTTACTCGCAGACCGACTACTACCGGCTGAAAGCGGTGAGCGGAGAGGACTCCATCTACCAGAAGACACAGTTCAACAACGCTGACAACCGCAACCGCAACGCCTCGGCACGCATCTCCTACACCGAACCCATCGGGCGTCAGATATACCTGCAGGCCAGTTACCAGTACTCGTGGAGGTATTCCAACCGCGAGCGCAACGTGAGCAGTATCTTCGGGCAGGACAATTCGCTGGGTGGGGTGACGCTGGACAACTACCGCGGGATGAGCCATCTGGCTGTCACCGACACCGCACAGCAGGGGCGCACGGAGAACACTTACCAGAACCACAATGTGAACTTGCAGCTGAGGATTGTGCGCCCGCGCTACCTGCTCACCGTGGGTGCCATGCTGCAACCACAGCACAGCGCAGTGGATTACACCAAGGGAGTGAGGCACTATGAGGTGAGTAGGCAGGTGATGAATGCCAGCCCCACACTCAACTTCAAGTACCGTTTCTCGAAGAGGGAGCAGTTTAACGCACGCTACCATGCCAGCACTGGGCAGCCTTCCATCACCGACCTCATACCCGACACACTCAATAACGCCGACCCTCTGAACATCCGTCTGGGCAACCCCGGCCTGAAGCCTTCGTTCACACAGAACATTCATGCCGACTACCGAAAGAGTTTCACCGAACTGCAGAGGACGTATGCTGCCAACGTGGATTTCCATGCCACACAGAACAGTGTGAGCAGCCGCACGGAGTACAACGAGGTGACAGGCGGCAGAGTGACCACTCCTCAGAACGTGAACGGCAACTGGAGCGGAAGTGCTGCCTTCAACTTCAACACGGCTCTGCGCGGCAACAAGCGCTTCAGAGTGAACACCAACACACAGGGGAGCATGACCAATGCGGTGGGTTATGTGTATCGCAGCCGGCTGGCCGAGACGGTGAAGAACCGCACGAGGGGTGCTTCGGTGCGCCAGGGAGTGCGCTTCACCTTCCGCAACGACTGGCTGGAACTGAACGCGCAAGGAGCCTTCCGCTACAACCATACCCACAGCACCAGCACCAGCGCAGGCAAGATGGACACCTACCGCTTCAATTACGGAGGCAGCGCACAGGTCAATCTGCCCTGGAACATGACGCTGAGCACCAGCATAGACGAGCAATGCCGACGAGGATATGCCAATGCCAACATGAACACCAACGAGCTGATATGGGGCTTCAACATCAGTCAGAGCCTCTTGCCAAAGAAGAACCTGGTGGTGAGCTTGCGGGCTGTGGATCTGCTGGACAGGCGTAGCGACGTGAGCCGAACCATCACCACCACCGCACGCACCGATACACGCACGAGCACGGTGAACAGTTACTTCCTGGCCACAGTGAGCTACCGCTTCCGACAGTTCGGCGGTGCCAAAGGCGGACACAAGGGTGGGCGCAACGCCCAAGCAGACAAGCCCACAGACAGGAAGCCGGCTGCCAACCCTCGCGGAGCCGGCAGAAACACGCAAAGAGAATCATCACATAAGCCCAACAACACAATTCCAAGAACATGAACACACGACTGCTGCTTCCACTCATCCTGCTCCTGCTCACCACTACAGGTGCCGGCGCACAAGGGATGATGTACTGCGACAACTCACGCCAGGGGGTGCCCTTTGCCAAGGACCCTCATGTGGTGCGCCTGCAAGGCCGCTACCTGATGTACTACTCCATCCCTCCACGCAAGGGCGACAAGGCCGGCGGCTGGAACATAGGCATAGCCGAAAGCCATGACCTCACGCTGTGGAACAAGGTGGGAGAGATTACGCCGCAGCCGGGAGCCGACTATGAGAAGAACGGACTATGCGCACCCGGCGCTCTGGCGCGTGATGGAGTGGTGCATCTGTTCTACCAGACCTACGGCAACGGGCGCAAGGATGCCGTCTGCCACGCAACTTCCACCGACGGCATCAACTTCGTGCGCGACAGCAGCAACCCCATCTTCGCACCCACAGGAGACTGGACCTGCGGACGGGCCATCGATGCGGAAGTGTGCTTCTTCCGCGGCAAGTACTTCCTTTATTTCGCTACACGCGACCCTGACTTCAAGGTGCAACAAGTGGGGGTAGCCACTGCGCCGGCCGGCACAGACTTCAGCAGAGGCCAATGGACGCAGGTGGCCGACAGCGCCATACTGGCTCCGCAACTGCCCTGGGAGCGCAAGTGCATCGAAGCTCCCTCGATAACTGTGCGCGGGAAGCGCATGTACATGTTCTACGCAGGAGCCTACAACAACGAACCTCAGCAGATAGGAGTGGCGATGAGCCGCGACGGCATCCACTGGGAAAGGCTTTCGGACGAACCTTTCCTCTGCAATGGAAAGCCAGGAGAGTGGAATGAAAGCGAAAGCGGACACCCCCACATCTTCACCGACAAAGGCGGGAAAACCTATCTCTTCTACCAAGGAAACCGCACGAAAGGGCGTGACTGGTACCTCTCACAGCGCCGCGTAACCTGGCACAAAGGAATGCCCAGACTGGAGAAGTAAGTCTGGGCAAACACAGGAAGATTCTTGCCCCTATTGAGAAAAACTTTTCAGAAGGTGGAGGAAACGGTTCTTCGAGATGCCGAAAAGCACTGGAAACGGCACCTGAAGCACACAAAAGAGCGCGGAAATCTGCTTAAAAGACGTCAAGAAGCAGACTTCTGCGCTCTTTTTTCCACTTTATGGGCTTTGAATGAGTGAATTTGCGTAACTTTACGAACTAATCAAAGCAAGAAGAAGATGACACAGACATTGATGATTGACTGGTTTCAGACACTGGATCCACAGGTAAAGCCCTACTGGGCGATTGCCATCGTAATGAGTGTGATATTCATCATCCAGATGATTCTCACCTTCATAGGAATAGGCGACACCGATGCTGATGCTGACTTCGGAACAGACATGCCCGACGGCGTAAACCTGCCCGACGGACATGCCGATACGCTTGACACGGGTGGTGCCGTGCAGCTCTTCACCATACGCAACGCCGTCAACTTCCTGCTCGGAATCGGCTGGGGTGGTGTGTGCTTCGCAGGTGTGGTGACCCATCCCGCAGCATTGGCACTGGTATCGCTGCTGTGTGGATGCGCATTGGTAGCAGCCTTCCTGTTCATGCTCAAGCAGCTGTTCAAACTGGAATCAAACGGTTCGTACCGCATCCAAGAGGCTGTGGGCCTGCCCTGCACCGTGTATATTCCCGTCCCGGAGAACCGTTCGGGCACAGGCAAAGTGCAGATCAGTTTCCACGGTTCGGTGCAGGAACTGCCTGCGGTGACCGATGGAGACGCTCTCCCAAGCGGCACCCAAGCACGTGTAGTGCAGGTGCTCAACGGGTCGGTACTGCTTGTGGAGCGTGCATAAGGGCATTGCTCCACCCTTTTCACCATATATATATTATAGAGAGAACAACTATAAGTTATCAACGGAAAGCTATAGGTTATCAACAGAACAACTATACACATCCAAGAGAACAACAGAAGAATACTAACCCCAAAACGATTAAGTCATGGAACCATTCTATTTCTTTCTGGTAGGCACCATCATCCTGGTGTTCCTCTTTGTGGCTATCATCAACCGCTATCGCCGTTGCCCGTCTGACAAGGTACTGGTCATCTACGGCAACAGGGGCACTTCGAAGAGCGCCAAATGCGTGCATGGCGGCGGTGCCTTTGTGTGGCCCATCATCGAGGACTACGCTTACCTGTCACTCACGCCCATTGGCATCGATGCCAACTTGACCAATGCCCTCTCCAAGCAGAACATTCGTGTGGATGTGCCATGCCGCTTCACCGTGGGCATCAGCACCGACCCCGAGAGCATGCTGGCAGCTGCCGAGCGCCTGTTGGGCCAGTCGGCACAGCAGATACAGGAGCTGGCAAGGGATATCCTCTTCGGTCAGTTGCGTCTGGTAATAGCCACCATGAGCATCGAAGAGCTCAATTCCGACCGCGACAAGTTCCTTGAGGCCATCACCGCAAACGTAGAAGTGGAGCTGAAGAAGATAGGTCTGCGCCTCATCAACGTGAATGTGACCGACATCAAAGACGAGTCCGGCTACATAGAAGCCCTTGGTCAGGAGGCAGCCGCAAAGGCTATCAACGAGGCCAAAGTGCGCGTGGCAGAACAGGAGAAGATAGGTGAGATTGGTAAGGCAGAAGCCGTGAGAGAAACCCGCATACGTACTGCCGAAGCCAATGCACAGGCTGTGCAGGGTGAGAACGAGGCAAAGATAGCCATAGCCAACAGTGATTCGTCACGCCGAGAAAGGGAGGCCGAAGCACAGCGCAAGGCAGTGGCAGCCGAGAAGGTGGCGCAAGCTCTGGCTCTGGAAGAGGCTTATGCAGCCGAGCAGAAGGCAGAGGATGCACGTGCCGAGCGCGAAAGAGCTACCCAGAAAGCCAGCGTCATCGTGGCCCAGGAGATAGAGAAACAGCGTCTGGTGATAGCTGCAGAGGCCGAGGCAGAACAGAAGCGCGTGAATGCCAAGGGTGAGGCTGATGCCATCTACGCCAAGATGGAAGCCGAGGCAAACGGCCTCTACCAGGTGCTCACCAAGCAGGCCGAGGGTTACGACCGCATGATAAAGGCCGCCGGAGGCGATGCCACCAAGGCTTACACACTGCTCCTGCTGGAGAAGCTGCCCGAACTGGTGAAGACTCAGGTGGATGCCATCAAGGGTATCAACATCGACAAGGTGACCGTTTGGGACAATGGCGGTGGTGCAGGAGACGGCAAGACCAGCACTGCCAACTTCCTCTCCGGACTCATGAAGAGCATTCCTCCATTGGGCGAACTCTTTGACCAGGCCGGACTCTCGCTGCCCGAATACCTGGCGAAGAAGAAAGCCGAGGAAGAGGCAGAGGCCGAGACAACCGAACCAGAAGCATAACACAGGCTGGCGGAGCACCCTGCAAGGGGCTTCGCCGCCCTCTGCAAAGAGCATCAAATACTAATTCTACAATAAACAAACCCTTAAAGAACAACTGAGATGAAAAGATTCACTCTGGCCTGCATGGCACTGGCCGCAGGTCTGACCATGGTTTCCTGTGACCCCAAACCAAAGAACGATGCACAGGAAGAGGCAGCGCTCACGCTCTCCGGGCTCAATCCCGACAACTTCCTGACCGACTCCACCAGCCTCTACGTGCTGAAGAACCAGAACGGCATGGAGGTTTGCTTCACCAACTTTGGCGGCCGAATCGTGAGCATCTGGGTGCCTGGCAAGGACGGCAAGATGTATGATGTGTGTCTGGGACATGACTCCATCGGCGATTACGTCAAGTATGGAGCACAGGGTTGCAACTTCGGTGCGCTCATCGGACGCTATGGCAACCGCATTGCCAAGGGGCAGTTCACCCTCGACGGACAGTCTTACCAGCTTCCCCTGAACAATAACGGCAACACTCTGCACGGCGGTGGCGAGATAGCTTTCCACAATCGTATCTGGAACGGAGAGCAGTCTGACGACCAGCACGTGACATTCACCACCACCAGCCCCGACGGTGAGGACGGCTTCCCAGGCAATATCGACGTGAAGGTTACCTATACTCTGACCGACGACAACGCACTGGAGATTGCCTACGAGGCCACTACCGACAAGCCCACAGTGCTCAATCTCACCAACCACTGCTACTTCAACCTGAGCGGTGACCCCTCTAAGGATTGCCTCGACGAGGTGCTGCAGCTGGATGCCGACAGCATGACCAAAGTGGATGCCAATGTACTGGTGACAGGCGAGATAGTACCTGTGGAGGGCACTCCATTTGACTTCCGCACTCCCACAGCCATCGGTGACCGCATCAACGATACTGCCAACGAGCAGATCAAGAACGGCAACGGCTATGACCACAACTGGATTCTGAACACACGCGGCGATATCAAGAAGCCCTTCGGAACCATCTATGATCCCAACAGCGGCGTAGAGATGACCATGTACACAGACCAGCCCGGTGTGCAGTTCTATGCAGGAAACTTCCTCGACGGGTCGTTTGTGGGCAAGAAGGGAATCAAGTATCCCCAGCGTAGCGCCATGTGCTTCGAGTCACAGCACTACCCCGACAGCCCCAACCAGCCCCAGTTCCCCACCACAGTGGTTCGCCCTGGTGAGAAGTACCAGACCGTTACCATCTACAAGTTCGGTGTGAAGGAATAATCCGGCCAACACACTCCTTCCCTTCCTCAAGCCAGACAGGGAAGGCCAAGAAAGGCTCTCCGCACGGTTCCCATGAACCTTGCAGAGAGCCTTTCAGCCTATATATATGCCCATCCGGCCTGCTATCTGACCAGCGAAAGACAGTTCCTTCGCATCCTCCACCCCCGAGTGACACATTTACCATACCAAGAGGAAGAAACGCGGAACCGGCGACAAGCCTCATCGGAGCGCTATGAAGAGAGAAAGGAAAAGCGGCACGAGCCAACTGTGGAGCCGTACAAGGAGGCCGTAAGGAGCACAGGACAACTATCGCACCAGCCTTCATCATTCACTCCTGTACCATGATAAGAGTTTTCAAGAGTCAAGGCGGAATCTCCGTACGCAGGCTTCGTACGGCCGTACAAAGCCTTTGGATGGCCATCCAAAGGTTGCGTATGTGCATCCAAAGCCTGCAAACGGAGATTTCTGTTTGCCTAAATGTGGATTGGAACAATATCAAAAGCGATGGTATAGCTTCCTGACTCTCCCCTTTCAACCTACCGCCCTGTCTTGTGAACAATAGTGAAGAGGCAGGAATAATGCGATGAGGAGCATCCCTCAAGCATGGAGCATGCTCGCGGAACAAGGCTTGCGGCCCTGCTCCGCGAGCACTCATCACTTCTTCTTATCCACCTGCCAGTCGGTGTAGATGGGTTCACCCTTCTTGCCGAAGCTCTCACAGGGGCGCACGGCAAAGCGGTAGGGGTAGTTGACAGGCACTTCAGCCTCACCGAACACGCACGTCACCTCGCCCTGGTCCTGCTCCTCGCAGAGGAAGAAGTGCGGCGACATCACGCGCTTCTGGCACGCTATGAGATGCACGTCAGCACGTGTGGTCTCCAGCGTCACCTCGTAGTCATGCGCCCGCTGCCCGTTGCGGGCTTTGGTGACATTGGGGAAATGCACCGTCACCTGCATCTGCTCCTTGCCCTGGCGGTCTTTGCCTTTGCCTCTTGAGACGGTTGGCTTGTCGCCCTTGAGAAACTGCGGAGCCACTGCCTTGCGCGCTCTGGTCTCAAAGGAGAGCGGCTCGTCGCCCTGGGCAGCGGGCAGAGGTATAATCCAGTTGTCCGCCAAGGGCTTGCTGTACATGAAGTCCCATCGCTCCAGAGCCACAGCATCATCATAAACGGTCATCAGCATACCCTGCTTGCCATCACTCTGGTCGATGGCACGCATCTGGCTGGGATAAGCCGCACCGCCGTCTATCTTGTCGTTTTCACGTCCTCCCAGCGAGTAGGTATAGCTCAGTGAAGCCGTTCCCACACTGGTGAAAGCACCCTGCCAGATGGTTCGCTCGTCGTTGAGTACCAGGTGCGAATGTCCGCTGAACGCGATGCAGTTGGAGAACTGGCTCAATGCCTCGGTCACCTCACCATTGTCCTGTCCCCATGCCCATTCGCCCGAACAGGTGTTCTTGGGGTGTGGATGCTGGAAGTAGAAGAAGGGCTTTGGGCCATGAAGCTCGCCGGCATGAGCCTCGAGGAACTCCTTCAGGCCGGGCGTATTCTGCCAGTTGGTCCAGTGGGCGCCTATGAACTTGTAGCCCTTCACCTCTTTCATGTATATCGGTTGGAACTTCTCCTTGTAATACTTCTTCCAGAGTTGCTCCCTGCGGTCGCATATAGCCTCCTTGGCAAGGGTCTGCTCGCGGTCGTCACCCTGCAGAGCCTCGGTGATGGTGCCGTAATGATGACCCTCGATATCATGGTTGCCATACACGAACAGGCGCTCCACATGGCGGCCGTTGGGCAGTCGGTCCTTGGGGAAAACCTTGAACCACGTCTGAGCCACCAGCCTCATCTGGCGCTCCAGACCCGTATCGGCCATATCGCCGGCTATCAGCACGGCATCCACCTCGCGGTCGCGGAAGTACTTGAAGGTGCGCTCCAGCACCGGCAGATCACGCTCCAGGCGTATGTGAATGTCACTCAGGATGCCCACCCGCAGGCGTGGAGCACCCATGCCAGCGGTAGCCTGGGCAAATGTCTTCAGGTCAAGGCACATGGCGCCAGCCAGCAGCGCGCCGCTTCTCAGGAAGTCTCTTCTGTCCATATTATCAGTTGTAGATTGTTAAAGAATCAGTCAAACGATGCATAAAGTTACGCCGAAATTTCCAAAGAAGCATACTATTTTACCCAAAAAACTCCACTCCTGCCCGCTTTCCGGCACTCTGAGCCACTGCACGGAATCCTTTCGGCGGTGCAGGCGAGGCTGCCTGACACACCGCCCTACACAGTTTCCAGCCCGATGATGCAGTGCGGTGCACAGGCCATCGCAGCGCGCTGCATCGGTCATCGCAGCACGCTGCGTGGGCACATGCAGCGCACTGCATCTTTCACCAGTCCATCCTGCCTGCCTCATCGCCATCGCCTCCTGGGGGAAGTCAGCCACGCCAGCCGGCTCCTGTCAGAAGGTCGATGATGCCGCGCAAGGCTGCCCCGGCACCAGGAGCATCCGTCCATGACGGTTTCCGAAGCGCAAGGAAAATGCCCCACCAACCTGTACATACAGGCGGCGGGGCATCATCACAACAGTAGTATTACTAATTCATTATCACTAACTCCACACTATTTCACCCGCCGCACAGCCCACTGTCAGAAGCCGGGCGGCAGGCATGCAGGCTGCACGCAGGTCAGTTGCCCTCCACGATATGACCGTCGAAGAGGCGTATGATGCGGTGAGCCATGCGTGCATCATGCTCGTTGTGGGTCACCATCACTATGGTTGTACCCTCCTGGTTGAGCTCGGTGAGCAGGCGCATCACCTCGGCTCCGTTCTTCGAGTCAAGGTTACCCGTAGGCTCGTCGGCCAGTATCATCTTGGGGTTGAAGACCACAGCACGGGCTATGGCCACACGCTGCTGCTGTCCGCCAGACAGCTGGTGAGGGAAATGCTTGGCGCGATGGCTGATGGCCATACGCTTCATGATTTCCTGCACACGCTTCTTGCGCTCAGCGCGGGATACGCCCAGATAGGTGAGGGGAAGCTCTATGTTCTCCTCCACACTCAGTTCGTCTATCAGATTGAAGCTCTGGAACACGAAGCCTATCTCGCCTTTGCGCACATCGGTACGCTCCTTCTCCTTGAGGTTTTCCACCTCGCGGTCGCCCAGCCAGTACTTTCCGCCGGTGGGGTTGTCCAGCAGTCCCAGTATGTTGAGCAGCGTTGACTTGCCACAACCAGAGGGTCCCATGATGGCCACAAACTCTCCGTCCTTTACCTCAAACGACACTTTGTCCAGTGCCACAGTCTCCACCTCTTCGGTGCGGAAACTCTTACTCAGGTTTTCTACTCGTATCATAATATTCAGTTTATAGTTTTATCAATTATCAGTCAGTCTATTGACGCTTGTCATTCATCCTTGAGATGCTCCACGGGATTGCTGCCGGCAGCCAACCGGCTCTGCACTATGACGGCCAGGAAAGAGGTGAACAGGCACACCAAGCCCGCAATCAGTACGAACGGCCACCACTGTATGCGGTAACTGAAAGTGGTGAGCCAGCGGCCTATCAGCCAGTAGGCCAAGGGAGCGGCAACCACAAAGGCTACCAGAGCATAGGCAAGGAAGGAGGCAGTGAGGCGGCGGCAAACCTGCGAGGAGGTGCTTCCGAACACCTTGCGCACAGCCACCTCGCGCTGCCGCTGTTCGATGAAGTAGGTGCTCATGGCCATCAGCCCCAGCACGCTGATGAGGATAGCCACCAGGGCAAAGAGCGCCACGATGGTGCCCATCTGCTCTTCCTGGGCAAAACGTCCCCGCATCTTCTGCATCAGATAGGGATGAGTGTCGAAGTCGGCAATATGCCTCTGGAACACCTTGAAATACACTTCATCTATCCTGTCGAGAGCTTCTGTCTCGTCGCCCTTCACCCTCACCAGGTAGTCCCAGGGTTGATATATCTTGCCGATAACCACAAACACCGGAGCCTGAGGGCTGGTGACCGTGCGTATCTTGAAGTCCTCCAGCACACCGTTGATGGGCAGCGGCCCTTGGTTGAGTGCGGGGTCATTGACCACACGGTCGGTTTCCTTCAGCCCCATCTCGGCCAGGAACTGGCGGTTGACCCAGATGCCCTGTGCAGGGTCAGCCTGATGATGGTCCAGGGCAATCCCAAGGCCGAGCGTCCTGAAGAAGCAGCTGTCGCCATACATCGCCTGTAGGCTCACGGGATGACCGTCGTGCGTGATGGTGTTGTTGTTGCCTCCCTGCAAGGGATAGCCCATCGAGAGCGCTGCGCTCTCCACGCAGGAGAGCTGGCGCAGCTCGCTCATGAAAGCCTGCACCTTCGTAGTATCACCCGAGATGGAGGGCAGCGCCAGCAGGTGCTCCAGGTTGTAGCCCATGGGGGCATGCACGAGATGGCGCGTCTGCATCCAGATGCTCAGAGCGGCCGATACCATCACGATGGTGGCCACATTCTGCATGACGATGAACACACGCGAGAGTGTCATGCGTGTTCTGAGGCGGAAGGTGCCTCTCACCACGTCGATGGGACGCACACGCGAGATGATTGCAGCAGGCACGGCACCCGACACACCGCCCGCCAGCAGCACGATGACCAGTATGCCGAAGAGGAACAGAGGGTCGAGCAGTCCGCTCATGTGTATCTCGGCATGCAGCAATGCGCTGGCATACGGGCAGGCTGCCCATGCCAATGCTACACCCAGCAGCAGCGACACCAGGCACAGGAGCACCCCCTCCAGGGTGAGCCGCAGCACGATGTCGCTGCGCTGTGCACCCATCAGACGGCGGGTAGCCATCTCACGGGCACGTTTTCCGCTCTGTGCCGTACTGAGGTTGATATAGTTGAACACCGAGAAGAGCAGGATTATCAGGCCCACAGCAAACAGGATGGTCACCAGCCTGCGGTTGCCGCGCAGGCTCTGCTCCGAGTCGCTGCCAGACGTTTGGACGTCGGAGAAATAGCGGTCGCTCAGACGCAGCAGTCTGGTGCGCGTGGTGCTTCCATCCATTGAGTAGTACCAGAAACCCATATCCTTGTACATCTTGTCGAAGTCGGCATGACGGGTGCAGAGGTCATATCCGGGCTGGGCAAGAATGAACACCGACGCACCCACGGCATTGCCCATGTGCGAGGCAGTGAGGTAATCGTTCTTGTAACGCACATACTCAAAGCGCATGATGATATCTGCCTGCCCGAAGGAGGTACCCTGCATGCCCTTATATACAGCAGTCACATGCACCATGAGGTCGTCCATCCCATCCATATGTATGCGCTTGCCTATGGGATTGTCATTGCCCCACGCCTTGCGGGCAAACTCCTCGCTCACCACGGCAGAGCTCATTTCGTCGAGTGCATGAGCGGCATTTCCCTGCAGCACAGGAATGGAGAACATGCGGAAGAAGGTGCTGTCGGCAAAGGCCACTTCGGCCTGCAGCACCTTGTCGGACACACCCACCTCGCAAGGGGAATACACCACACCGCAGGTCATCTCCACCTGCGGAAAGGTTTTCTTGATGGTGCGCTGGGTGAACCAGTGGCTTCCCTCCGTAGCATTAGCATGCTCGTCCTCACCTTTGTATGTACACACCGTGTAGATACGGTCGGCTTTGTCGATGATCTTATCGACGCTATACTCCTGCCGAGCGTACAGCATGATGAGGATGACGAACATCAGACTCACCGAGAAGCCCACCACATTGACCAGTGTGTAGAACTTGTTGCGTGACAGATACACGCCAAAAGACTTCATTTCAAATATTCTCTTCATAAATATACTGTTTTATCTTATTCATCCTTGAGGTACTTCACGGGGTTGTCCTTTGCCACTCGGTAGCTGTTGTATGCCACCGACAGCCCCACCACAAGCAGCACCGCTGCCGATGTGAGCAGGTAGAGCCAGGGCGAAAGGCTGGCTTTCTGGCTGAAGGAAGTGAGCCACTGGCGGGCAATGAGCCAGGACAACACGTCGCCCAACAGCACCGAGGGAACTGCCACACGCATGATATCGTTCAGGAAGAGCCTGATGACATCGCCCATGCCGGCTCCATTCACCTTGCGCACAGCCATCTCCTTGCTGCGACGATTGACCTCGTCGGCGCTGTAGCCAAAGAGTCCGAAGAGGGCGATACTGAGCGTCACAGCCACACACAGCCCGATGGCATTGCGGAAGCTGAGCTGTTCGCGATACTGGTTACGCTGCTCTGCTGCCCACGAACGCAGCTGTATCTCTGCCCGGGGAAACATCTCCTGCACCCGCCGGAGCACCTGTGCCATATCCTCGTCAGTAAGGTGATGCATGCGTATGAGCATGTATTCACAGGGCTGAGTGTAGTATGTGTAGAACTGCGGACGGTCCTTCTGCGCACTTTCACCTGCCGTGAAGGCTCCCACCTTGATGTCTGGGAATATGCCCACAATGGTCACCCCATCGCGATAAGCCTCATCGGAGTGGCCGGTCACACGCACCCGCTTGCCCAGCGCACCGTCCTTCCAGCCGGCAGCCTGGCTGACACGCTGCGCAAAGGACTCGCTCACGAGTATCTGGCGACAGCTGTCATTGCGCTCAGTGAAGAAGGTGCCTTGGCTCAGACGGATGCCCATGACATCCAGGTAATCGTCTGTCACCTCATACATATCTGTGGCGTTGAAGAGTTCGCGGTCTTCTCCCGGCAGCAACACATTGTCGCCCGACACCCCATACTGCTCCAGTGGGATGGTAGAGCCAGACGACACCGACTGCACCTGAGGCATGCGGGAAAGCTCCTGCAAGATGTGTTTCCTGTCATTTCCACTGGTTCCCTGCACGCTGAGGATAGCCACATCCTCGGCATCATAACCGGGATGCAGACTCACCATCAGGCCGTATTGTGCCTGCACGCAATAGAGCAGACTGGCAAACAGACTGACGATGCAGAACTGTACCGAGAGCATGACCAGTTTCCAGCGGCGCTTTCCGCGCTTGTATCCACGAAACACCACTGCCACCGGCATGCGGCCATAGAGCCAGGCGGGAACCACTCCGCCCAGCAACACTATCAGCAGGCAGATGGCCACCAGCACCCAGCTGCCCCGGTTGCACACGAGTGCCGAGAGGGGAGCAGACAGATAGGTTTCGATGGTTCCACGGCAGGAGAACAGCAGGAGGGCGGCCAGCACAACAGCCAGAAGCACATGCACAAGCGACTCGGAGAAGGTGATGGCACCTATGCTCGCCCTTCCTGCGCCAAAGCACTTGCGTACAGCCATCTCTGTAGAACGGCCCACGAGGTTGCCTATGGTAATGAGCAGATAGTTGACAACGGCTATACAGAGGAGCACAAAGGCCATGAGACCCAATATCCAGCTCATCATGCGCACATAGCTGTCGTGGGTGTATCGCTCGGAGAGCAGGATGGGAACGTACGTGAAGCTGACTCCTGCAGAGCGCACAGCGTCCATATCCACATTCTCCTCCATCATCTTGTCTATATAGGGAGCCATCTCCTCGGCCTTATGACCAGGCTTGAGACGGATGTAGGAGACGTATCGGTCGTTGCCCAGCCAGTTGTCGGTGCTGCTCTCATCCAGGCTGGCCATCGACATCACTATCTGTGTGCCGTGCAGCGAAGACCCCCAGGGGAAGTCCTCAAACACGCCTCCCACCTCGAAGGGGATATCTCCGAAGTCGGCCATAGTGAACTTCTTGCCCATCACATCGCCGCCCATCATCCGGGCTACACTGCTGCTCACCATGCAGCAATGAGGCTTGCCAAGCACCTCATGTGCGTTGCCCGACAGGATGGAGCGCGGAAACATCTCGAAGAAACTGGTATCGGCAGCTATCACATCGGCCACTATGCTGTGCTCTGCATCCAGATGACATTGCGTCTTCGCCGCCATGTTTGTAGTGCGGGTAGCCACTTCCACGATGGGCGCATAACGCTTCATGCCCGGTGCAATGGCGCCCGACGTCTGCCAATAGTCCGATGGAGACTTCTGGTCACCGCGCATCACCCGCTCCTGAAGTATATATGTACGGTCCCATGCAGGGAACCAGGTGTCGAAAGTCTGCTCGTAGTTCAACTCGGTGATGAGCACTGCGCTCACCGCCAGACCCAGTGCCAGGCACACCACCTTCTGTATGTTGTGCTGCCCACGGCGGGTCAGATTCTTCAATGCACTTGTTATCGTTTTCATTTCTATACCAGTTTCTATTATGCCAGATGCTTTACCGGATTCTCGTTTGCCGCCATGTAACTCTGCACCGAGACGGCTGCCAGGGACACCAGCAGGCAGAAGCCTCCTGCTGCCATGAAGACAAGCGGACTAAGTGCAATGCGGTAGCTGAAGCCTGCAAGCCAGTTTCCGCCTATATACCATATTATAGGCACTGAGATGACAAAGGCCAGCAGAACGTAGGCAAGGAAGGTGCGCACCAGCCGGAGATACACTTGGCTGTTATAGCTACCGAACACCTTGCGCACGGCTATCTCCCTGTGACGCTGCTGGATAAAGTACATACTCATGGCCAGCAGTCCCATGAAGGAGATGAGAACTGCCACTCCGGCAAAGAGCAGAACAATGTGGGAGAGGCGGCGCTGGCTGGCAAAGTTCTCGCGTATGCGCTGATCCAGATAGGGGTTCTGCTCCTCCATGTCCATGCGATACACGCTGCGATAGGCATCGCGCACCTGTTCCCAGGCCAACGTCTCGTTGCCCACAGTCTCCACCAGCATCTGACTGGCAGAGCGCATGCGGTCTTGGATGACCACCACTATCAGTTGCTCCGTGCCGGTGATGTCACCGATATTGAAGTCCTTCATCGTTCCGTTGTACTTCATATCGTCGTTCGCGCCCATCATGGGCAGTATGTAGGCAAGCACGTCATTGACTTTCCCTTGCTCCTCAGCGCTCATCGAGTCGAATATATGCTGCAAGCTCTCACTGAAGTACATGCGTGTGGCTGAGCCGGAATGCTTGTCGTCTGTCACCTTCAGCCCAAGTACATCGGCATAGGAAGCGTCTCCTATGAGCAGGCGCAGGCTCAGCATCTTGTCTCCCACGGTGAATCCAGGACCATTGCTACCGTAGAGCGGCAGTCCCATTGCCCAGGAGACTCGTTTCACGCAGGGCAATTCCTTGAGCTTCTGAGTGAAGAGGGAGTCGTCGGCCGAAGTGCCTCGCTTCACATCTATGCTCATCAAGGCGTGCGTGTTATAGCCCAGAGGGGCAGTGACCAGATGGTGAACCTGAAGCAGCATGAGCAATGAGAGTGCCACCATAGTGATGGTGACCACGTTCTGGAACACGATGAAGATACGGCTGAAGAACATTCGGGACTGGTGGTGGAATGTACCGCGCACCACATCGATGGGCTTTGCACGGGACAGTACAACCGCCGGCACAATGCCTGAAAGCACGCCCGACAGGAGCACAAACAGCAGCAGCGATACCAGTGGAAGAGGCTTGAGCAGGTCGTCCAGCACTATCTCTGTCTGCAGCAGACCGCTCACATAAGGTGCCATAGCCCACACCAGGAGCAAGGCTACCAGCGAAGACAGCACACTCATAAGCACACTCTCCCCCACCAGACGGCACATGATGGCAGTACGCTGCGAGCCGAGCAGGCGGCGCACAGCCATTTCGCGGGCACGCCGACCCGACTGCGCCACCGTGAGATTGATATAGTTGATGACGGCAAAGAGCAGTACCAGCAGTCCCGCAACGAGCAGCACGTGCACCTGACGTGCATCACCATGACGGATCACATCAGCTCCTTCGGTTCCCTGAGCCAGATACTCCTGGCGCAGAGGTATGAGATAACTGCGCACGTAACTGTCCTTCTCGCCGTTCAGAGCATACAGAGGCATTCCGCTCAGGCATTTGTCTATCTGCGGCCCCTTGCCTTCCAGGCTGGTTCCATCCTTGCTCAGGATGAAGAACTGTGCGCCGAAGGTGTTGCTGCAGCCGGTATCCACATCAGCCGCATTGAAGTTACCCGCATGCCAGAAGCCCACGATGACGTCGGCCGGCCTGATGCACGAACCGCGCATACTGCCCATCACACCCGTCACTCTGAGCTTCACGCGCTTGCTGCCCACGCTGTAGGTAAGGCTCTTGCCCACTGGGTTCTCATCGCCAAACAGGTGACGGGCAAACTCCTCGCTCACCACTGCGGCATCCCTGTCCTCCAGCACCTGGCCAGGAGTGCCCTGCAGGAGCGGAAAGTCGAAGATGCTGAAGAAGGTGGAGTCGGCCATAAGCGTTGCCCCTTGAAGGTAAGTCTGGTCGGGCAGCACGTAGTTGACCTCATTGCGGACGATTGCACAGAACGACTCAATCTCCGGGATACGTCCGCGCAACATATCCTCCGCACTATGGTGACAGCCATCATAACGGTTGACACCGTCATTATACTTCATCTCGAAGGCAAGTGAATAGATGCGGCTGGCCTTTGTGTGCATGCTGTCAGTGGAGTATTCTCCATAGACATACAGCCCTATCAGCACCGAGAACATCAGACTGACCGAGAGGCCAAACACATTGATGGCTGCATACACCCTGTTGCGCGACAGGAAGGTGAAGTATGAACCCCAACTGAGCATATTATTGAATCGTTTCATTGATGTTTATGTACATATCTCTTGAATTCCATATCCGGTACGAAGCACGCCGGTCACTCCAGCACCAGAACCTCGCTGTCCTTGTAAGCCTCGTAGCCGCTCACGATAACACGCTCGCCTGGCTCCAGTCCGTCAAGCACCTCATAGTACTGGGGATTCTGCCTGCCGATGGAGATCTTGCGCCTGTAAGCCTTGTGTCCATCCTTGTCCAGGACAAATATCCACTGGCCTCCAGTCACGCTGTAGAACGTACCCTTGGGAATGATGACAGCCTGCTTGGGCTCACCCAGCTGCAAGTCCACGTAATAGGTCTGGCCTGTGCGGATGTTGGCAGGACGCTCTCCACGAAACACGAAATCGATGCGGAAGCGTCCGTCACGCACTTCGGGATACACCTTACGCAGGTTGAGCGTGTAGGTGCGGCCGTTTTGCTTGAAGGTGGCAGACAGCCCCGTCTGCACACGGTCGATATAGTGTTCATCCACCCGTGCCTGTACCTTATAGTCACTCAGGTCATTGATGACGCCTATGCGCTGGCCTGCCGAGATGTGCTGACCCAGCTCCACATCCAGTGCACCCAGTTCTCCCGAGATGCTGCTACGCACTTCCAGGCGGGCTTTACGCTCTCTCACCAGCTGCACATTGCGCTGCATGGACTCCAGGTTATCATTCATCTGGTCCATCTGCGACCGCCTGAGCTGGGCATCCTTGTGCAGCCTTTCGCTTATCAGATCGTGCTTCTTGCGCGAGAGCTCATAGTCCTCCTTGGCCTTCAAGTACTCTTCCTTGGCCACCAGTTGCTCATCCCACAGCGCCTTCATGTGCTCGTAGGCTCGCTTCTTGGTCACTACATCCTGTGACAGTTGCAGCTCCTCGTTGGAGTTCGACAGCTTGTCCTGCTCCATGGTAATCTGTGTGTTGCGCAAGATATTCTGCTTCTCGGCCAATTCACTCTCAGCGTTGAGGATTTGCAGGTCGAGGTCGGAGTTGGACAAGCGCACTATCACCTGTCCTGCCTGCACATGCGCACCTTCCTCCACCACCTTTTCCTGTACGATGCCACCCTCCTCGCTGCTTATCTGCACAGTGCTGATGGGAGTCACCTGGCCATCCACCGACACATAGTCATTGAACCTGTCGCGCTTGACCTCGCTGATGTTCAGCCCCTTGCGCTCCACTCTCAGCGTAGCCGAAAAGTTGGTCAGTCCCAATGCCACCAGCACGCCCACGAGCATGATGCCGCCTGCTATCCATCCCCAATACTTGCGCGGGATGAGGTAATGCTTCTTCTGAATCTGTATATCCATATCTGTATATCTTTTCTGAATGTTGTTCTGATACCTGTTTGCGAGGCTTTCGGGTGTGCCTCTACACCTTATATATTATACGCGTGTGCGATGGGCGGTCATTTTCTCACCAATGGCTGACCCTGGTAATACTCCACCAGGCGCCGCTTCATCACCAGGAGCATCTGCATCTGGAGCGTTCTGACGCGGCTCTCAAGCAATGTGCGTGCCGACGTCTGCAGGTCGAAGGTGGAGAGCATCCCCTCCTCGAAACGCCTGCTGGTGGCATGATAGGCCAGAGAGTCGCTCTCCTGCTTGCGCTGCATCTGCACCAGTTCGCGCCCGTAGCCCTCTGCATCCATCACCGCCTTGAGCACATCATCGTGCACGCGGCGCCTGCTGTCCTCCAGGTCAACGAGTGTGGTGTGCCAGTTGTTCTTGGCTTGCTTGAGCGCGTGCCAGTTTCCTACGCTCAGGAAAGGGAGCGAGAGGGTCACTCCGAAATACTCGCCACGGTTGTTGCGCAACTGTGACCCGAAGGGCGTAGCGCTTCCCGAGAAGGACAGATTGCGGTAGTAGCTGGTGTAGATGCCGCCGCTGAGACTGATGCTGGGCATCAGATAGCCGCGACGGATGCGTACTCCCAGACGGGCGCTCTGTGCCTGGAACTCTGCATTACGCAGCACGGGCGACAGATACTGGAAGCTGGCAAACACCTGTTCGGCATCTACGCGCTCGCCCGGAACAGGCTGTGCGGCATCGGCCTGCAGACTGATGCACAGGGAATCGGCCTGTGGATAGTTCATGGCAGCCTTCAGGTCGAGCATATTCTGTGCCGCTGCATTCTCCTGATGGGTGAGACTGTACTCGTCCTCGGCCACCTGCGACTCTATGAGCACCACATCGGGCCTACCCTTCTCACCCAGCTGGTAGAGCGCCTGAGTCTTTCTGAGCAGGCGCCGGCTCTCGTCCAACTTGTCCCGCGCAATGCTGATGCATGCCTGGGCATAGGCTGTCTCGATGTACTTCTGCATCACTTCGGTGGCAATGTCATCGGCCACCTTCTGCTGTGCCGTCTGCGAAGACTGCTTGGTGAGACGCGCCTGGCGGAAGGCGTTGACAGTGGCAAAGCCGTCAAACAGCGTGAGCGAAGCTGCCAGCTGCCAGTTGTTGTTGAACGTGGTGACGTTGTTGTAGCTGTTGGTCTCGGGATCGACATTACGTCCCCACTGATATTGCGCACCCACCGAAGCTCCCACCGAAGGCAGGAAGTCGGCTATGGCGCGGCGATAGTTCTGCTCATTCTGGCGTGTGACAATGCGCTGGCGTTGCACATCGCTGGCGTGTGTCACAGCATACTGCATGCAGCTGTCCATCGTCCACACCGCCTCTTGTCCGCTCACTGAAGCGGGAGCAAGCAGCGCGAGGGCAACTGCGAGGGCCATGGATATTCCGTTCTTGTTCATTTGCATTTTGTCTATCTTTCTACCCTAATAGGTTGCAAGAGGCGTGCCAAAACTCTTTGTCCGCTCGTTATGAGGCACTTAGCCAAAAAGTACGATTCGCCGGCTGTCTAATTCTTGGACAATGCTGTACAAATGTTATACAGCCGTGGTGCCCTTTTCGGCACAATTCAGTACTTTTGCAAGAGAATCAAGTGAAAAGGCAAAGAAGATGAACAAGCAAGGGACACTACTCATCGTAGATGACAACCGCAATATCCTCACCACTGTGCGCCTGCTTACGGAACCTGTGTTTGAGCACATCGCCACCATTGCCAATCCGGCAGGCATACCTGGCCACCTGCGCGAGCTCAGGCCCGATGTGGTATTGCTGGACATGAACTTCGGCAAGGCCACCGACGAAGAGGCTTTTGCACCGTTCGGCACAGAGGAACGCGCACCGCGCTTCAGCACCAACAACGGCAACGAGGGGCTTTATTGGCTCAGGCAGATAAGGCAGATGGCACCGCAGACCCGTGTGGTGCTCTTCACCGCCTATGCCGATATCGACCTGGCCGTGAGGGGCATCAAGGAGGGAGCCACCGACTTTGTGGTGAAGCCCTTTGAGAATGAGCGCATGCTGGAAGCACTCACCGCCGCACGCGACAAGGGCAAGAGCCGCCAGCCGCAGCAGGACGGGGAGGATGGTTCGGGCATGTTCTGGGGCTCGTCGAGTGCCATGAGCGCACTCAGGAGGATGGTGGAGAAGGTGGCGGCAACGGATGCCAACATCCTCATCACCGGCGAGAACGGAACAGGCAAGGAGGTACTGGCCAAGGAGATACACCGCCTGTCGGCACGTGCCGATGCACAGATGCTGCCCGTGGATATGGGTGCCATCAGCGAGACACTCTTTGAGAGCGAACTCTTCGGCCATGTCAAGGGGGCGTTCACCGATGCCAAAGCCGACCGCCTGGGCAAGTTCGAACTGGCCAGCGGCGGCACTCTCTTCCTCGATGAGATAGGCAACCTCTCCTACTCACTGCAGGCCAAACTGCTCACCGCGCTGCAGCGCAGGCACATAGTGAGGGTTGGAGGAAGCACCGAGATACCCGTGGATGTGCGACTGATATGCGCCACCAACCGCGATCTGCAGCAGATGGTGGGCGAAGGCACCTTCCGTGAAGACCTCCTCTACCGCATCAACACCATCCACCTGCACCTTCCCCCGTTGCGCCAGAGAGCACAGGATATAGTGCCGCTGGCCGATATGTTCATCCGCAGATATGCCGACATGTACGGCAAGGAAGGGCTTCGGCTCAAGCCTGAGGCTGCACAGAAGTTATCCACACTGCCCTGGTATGGCAACATACGCGAACTGCAGCATGCCATGGAGAAAGCCGTCATCATGAGCGAAGCGGGCTTCATCGGCCCCGAAGACATAGATGCCGGCCACACGCACCGCGAGAAACCCATGGAGGAAGTGCAGACGCTGGACGAGATGGAGCAGCGCATGATAGAGAAGACCATCAAGGAATGCGAGGGCAACCTCTCTGTGGTGGCCGTCAGACTGGGCATCTCGAGGCAGACATTATATAATAAGATAAAGAGGTATGGACTCTGAGGTGCTCATCCTGCTGGGACTGCTGGTGCTGGTCAGTGCCGCTTATGTGCGGCTGTGGCGCCGACACAGGCACGACAAGGGCAACCTGCGCCTGCTCTTCGATGCCGTGGAGAATGCCGACTACACGCTGCGATTTACCGAAAGAGGCAAGCGCAACAACTCCGTCAACCACTGGCTCAACCGCATCAAGGAGGTGCTGCAGCGGGCGCGCGACGAACAGATGGAGCGCGAAAGGTACTTTGAGATGGTGCTCAATGCCACCGACACCGGACTGATGGTGGTGGATGAGCGCGACAACATACTGCTGCACAACCAGGCGGCAATGCAGCTGCTGCACACCGACATACTGACGCACATGAGCCAGATACCTGCCCAGCGGCTCACCGATGAGCGCCTGGCACGACATGAGACCACCACCACCCTGCGGGGGAAGCGCGTGCGCATAGTGGCACTGAGCAATGTGGAGGGCGAACTGGACAACCGTGAGGTGGATTCCTGGATAAAGTTGACGCGCGTTCTCACGCACGAGATAATGAACACCATCACGCCTGTCACCTCGCTGAGCGGCACTCTGCTCGCACGCATGGAGCAGGAGGGGCTGCAGGGGGAAAAGGCCCGCGACGAACTGCACACCGGCCTGGAGACCATCAGGAAGACGGGTGAGGAGCTGCTCAAGTTCGTGCAGACCTACCGCCGCTTCACGCATGTGCCCACACCCTCACCGAGCCTCTTCTACGTGAAACCCTTCCTGGAGCGTATGACCTCACTCTGCCCCAAGAGTGTGACCATCAGCGTGGAGCCACAGGATCTGCTGGCATATGCCGACGAGGGACTGATGTCGCACGTGGTGAGCAACCTGCTGAAGAACGCCGTGGAGGCCACCGTACAGGGTGGTCACATCAGCATGAGAGCCTGGACAGACGAGCAGGAAGCCGTGTGCATGAGTGTGACCAACACCGGGCAACCCATCCCCACCGATGTGGCAGAGCACATCTTCGTCCCCTTCTTCACCACCAAACCCGAAGGTTCTGGCATAGGACTCTCGCTCTCACGCCAGATCATGCGTGCATCGGGCGGCACTCTCACCATGCAGCAGGACGAAGAGGCCGGTACCGTAACCTTCTGCCTGCGCCTGCCCTAAAGACTGTCCCTTCCCACGCAGTGCGCTGCACTGGCCATCGCAGCGTGCTGCAACGGGCTTCGCACCGCAGTGCGTTTTTTCTTACTCCCTATTGTCCCGACAGCCTCATCACCCTCTGCCCCATCGCCCCACCACACCGCCTCAGAGTGAGCACAATGCCACACACGGGAGAGAATTGTGCCAAAGAGGCATTCTTACGCAATTTTCCGGGCCTCGGCAGGAACGTGATAGGGATTTTTTGGATATATTTGCAAAAATTAAGAACCCGTTGCAAATCAACACGCAAAAACCTAAGCGATGCAATACGCCGAATTCATACATCCCGAGGATGCAGCAGCGCTGAAGGCCCTGAAAGCCATCCCCCTGCTCTCCAAAGTGCTGAAGAAAGCCATGGACATAGGTGCCGAGCAACTGCAGACCGGCATGAACATGGCCACCAAGATACGACTCTCGCCCACACAGTTGCCTCATCTCTATAACATACTGCCTCCCATCTGCGAACAACTGGAGATAAGGGAGCCGGAATACTTCCTTGAGATGAGTCCGCTGCCCAATGCCTATGCCTTCGGAGACACCCAGACGGCCATCACCATCACATCGGCACTGGTGGAGATGATGTCTGAGGAGGAGTTGCGGGCCGTTGTGGCACACGAGTGTGGGCATATAGCCTGCCATCACATGCTCTATCACACCCTGGCACAGATGATTGCCAATGCCTCGGGAGCCTTCGAGGCTCTGGCGGCACTGGCCATTCCCGTGCAGGTGGCACTGTTCTACTGGCAGCGCAAGAGCGAACTGAGTTGCGACCGCGCTGCGGCTTACATCACCGGCCCCGACGCTACAGCATCTATGCTGGCGCGCCTGGCAGGCGGTCCCAAGTCGATTACCTCACAGCTGAACATGGAAGAGCTGGCGCGGCAAGCCGACCAATATGACGCTCTGTGCAAGGACGGCATGTGGAACAAGGCGCTTCAGACCTTTGCCGTATGCGACAAGGACCACCCCTTCGTGGCAGTGCGCATGCGTGAGATGCTCAACTGGACAGCCACGCAAGACTTCAGGCATCTGCTCGAGAGCCATCACGTATGCCCCAACTGCGGCAAGGAAGTGGATGAGCACTGGCATTTCTGCCAGAACTGCGGCACACCGCTGAAGTAAAGGGAGCAAGGAGAGTAGCAAACAGGACCAAAGATGAAGAAGATACGCATATTCATATCCTCGCCGGGCGACGTGCATCAGGAACGTCAGATAGCCTACAAGGTGATAACGGAAATCAGCAAGCAGTTCTCCAAGTACGTGACTGTGGAGGTGCTCATGTGGGAGAACTTTCCCCTCACAGCGGAGTCCACCTTCCAGGAAGGCATCAATTACTTCCTCAACGCAGACGTTATCGACATAGCCGTCTTCATCCTATGGTCACGCATGGGCACCCCTCTGTGCAAGAAGTTCCTGCGCCCCGACGGCACCCCCTACCAGTCGGGCACGGAGTATGAGTTCGATCTGATGATGGACTTGTACAAGAGGAAGGGATGACCCAGGATACTCACCTACGTGAAGCAGTCGAGGCAGACACCCAACCTGACCGACCTCCACGAGCTGGAAGACTTCTTCAACCAAAAGAAGAAGCTGGACAACTTCATCTCGGAACACTTCCGCGACAGCGAGACCAACTCCAACTATGCCTACATGCAGTTTGGTGAGAACGCCTCCTTTGAGCACAAGTTCCGCGAACACCTGCGGGCGCTCATCAAGGCACAGATAGGTGACATAGGCAACCTGTGCGAATGGGAAGGCAACCCCTATGTGGGTCTCTCGTCGTATGAGTTCAGTCAGAGCGACATCTTCTTCGGCCGACGCCAGCTCATCTACGACACTGCATCGATGATGGTAGATTTCCAGCACCCCCAGGTGAGGCAGAGCCTCATCGTGCTGGGCGAGAGTGGCTCGGGAAAGTCATCGTTTATCAAAGCCGGCATACTGCCCTTCTTCTGCGGAAGCAGCATGAAGGAAAGCAGCACCTACGAGATTCTCACCCCATCGAAGTACGGTGAGGGCTTCCGGCAGGGCATTCTGGATGCACTGGCCAGGCAGTTTCCCTCGCTCAAGGGGCATCCCGTGCTGGAGGAGATATGCACCGGCAAACCGCAGGCAAAGGACTTCAACTATCTGGCCTACGAACTGGGCAAGGCCGACTCACATGCCCTGCTGCTCTACATAGACCAGTTTGAGGAAATCTTCACCGACCTGCGCATAGGCGAGGAGGAACGTTCCCTCATACTGGCCACGCTGCGAGGGCTGGTATCTACCAGGCTTATCCACGTGATACTATCCATGCGCAACGACTTCTACTACCTGTTTGCCCGCTACGAGGATCTGGGTTGGATAAAGAAGAACAGCGTGGTGGTGGATATGCCGGTAGCCAGTGGCTCCGACATACAAGAGATTATAGAAGAGCCTGCCAGAAAGGCTTGCCTCAAATGGGAGGTGTCTGACAAGGGCGAAGGACTGAACCACCTCATTGCCAACGATGCAGTGGCCATACACGACCTGCCGCTGATAGAGTTTGCCCTGTCGGAGCTGTACGAGAAGAGGGATGCCGACAACACGCTCACGTTCCGCGCCTACCGGGAGATAGGCGGCCTGGAGGGAGCCATTGCCAAGTATGCCAACGGTTTCTACGACAAACTCTCCCCCAAGGAACAAAAGGCGCTCAAGGAAGTGCTGGCAATGCTCATCGCCAAGTCCTCCACCAGCGACAATACCTATGTGCGCAAGACCGTAAGGATAAAGGAACTGGAAGAGAACAAGGTGGATAGACAACTGCTGGACAAGCTGATAGAGTCTCACCTGTTCGTCTCAGACAAGAACAGCACCGGTGAAGCCACAGTGACCATTGCCCACGAGGTGCTTCTGCGCTCGTGGAGTGTGGTGACCAAATGGATAGAGAGCGAGAAGGACTTCCTCAACAGAAACAATTACTACGAGGAACTGGCACGCTACTGGATAGAGAACGGGCGCAAGAAGGAGGACCTCATAAGGGAGCGCACCAGACTCTACGAAGCGGAGTTCCACCACTACAAGTACCGCAACCGGCTCACAGCAGAGACCAGAGCATTCCTGGAAGCATCGCTGCGCACCGAGAGGCGCAGGGGACTCACCTGGCGTCTGCCACTCACTGCGCTGGCCGTCATAAGCACGTGCATTGCCGTTATCATAAAGGGATGTGGAGTGGAGATAGACAAAGACCTGGCAGAGGCTTGCGGATGGGACAACCTGGCTACCACCAGCCTCTGGGTTCTCCTGCCCTATATGTTTCTGGCCATCTACGCCATCTATAACCGAATCCAGGGGGCACCGCTCTACCAGACAGCCAAGAGAACCATGTGGGTGTGCGGCGCTGTGCTGGCATGCGAACTGACCTATGACCTTACCAAGGGAGCCGCTGACTGGGGATGGATGATAGACCTGCCACTGATCATCTACTTCATTCTGAAGGTGCACGCATGGAGGTGCCGCAAGAAATGGAGCAAGCGATTCAAGCCCAGACGGCTGTCTGACCTGTTCGTTTCGAGGTTGATGAACATCGTGATGACTTCACTGGTGCTGGTGCTGCTTGTCGGTGCCATGGCTGTGTACATGGATGCTCTGCAGGAGAAGGAAAAGACTATGGAGGATAGGGCAAAGTATGTCTCTCAGGCATTCAGGTATTACGACAAGATGAGGGACAGCGATCCCATCGTGCAGAAATATGCCATGGACCAGATGTGGAAGGACTTTCTGGAAGCCTCGTATGAGGATGAATTCCAGGACTCGGCATACAACACCGCACAGCTTGATATGGCCATCAGCCTCTACAACAACAATTGTCCACAGGAGGCACTGGGCCATCTGTTCCCCGGCAATGACTGGCAGCATCATATGTTCACTGCCATCACCCTGGCACTCTGCGGGCGTGAGAAGAAGGCCGCACAGTATGCCGAGAGCTACCTCAACGACTGCAAGGAGCAAGGCCGGTACCCTTATGATGAGGTGGGAAACTTCAACTCGTACAATCTGATATGGCTGGCCGAGAAGGCCGGGAGGTTTGACCTGGCCCAGAGAATGTATGAGGAGATGGCAGACACCATGCGCAGTGTTGCAGCCAACCCCGCACTCCTGCTCAACCACGGGCATGTACCATTGTCAAAAGGCCGCCTGGAAGAGGCTTATACCTATTATAATAGGGCCATCGAGAAGGCTGAGAAGATAGGAGTAGATCTCCTCGTCAACCTGCGGCAGGATATGCACACATTCAGCCACTTCGGTGTCATCCCCGACCACCTGCTTCGCCAGGCGTGCGAACACTACAGCGTGCACTTTGAGCCTGCATTCACTTCGCCCAAGGAGGACGCCAAGCTGAACAGGCATACGTATGAGAAGCTGGCAGGCGACTGGCTCTGGCAGATAGATGAGCAAACTGTATGCAGCCTGCATGTGGACAAGGAAGGCCAACTGATGAGGCATCAGATGTACAGCAATGGCTACCTCGTATTCAGCACCATAGCGCACACACGCTTTGAAAAGAGGGGTGGTGAATGGCTATGGGACGAGTTCCACATGGATGACGACAGCAATTCCCTGGGAAAGTTAATCAGCATAAAAGACGATGAGTTTGTGATAGAAATCATCGAGAACGGCGCTCCTAATGATAAAGGACAGAGGAGAGTCTATCGGAGAAACGAACCTCAATAGGCCCTTCATACGGCTGACAGGCACATGCAAGATGGGCTGAAGCCAGAGAGAAGCCAACTGATTCACAAACCGCTAAACATTTGAAGAAGTTATGAACCCAACTCCTATTTTAGGCAAAGCGCTCCAGGAACTGGACAAAGCCATGCAGGGAACACTGGACGGCACTAAGATCTCGGCCATCAAAGAGACTATCCGAGGGTTTGCCATTGCGGCAGCCATAGCAAGTGCAGTGGCAGGACTGGCACCTGGCATTGCAGGTGTAGTGGCCATCCTCACGCAAACGGGATTCGTGTGGGCTACCTACGTGAAAATAAACAACACGCTGGGCATCTCGATGACAAAGAATACGGCAAAGTTCCTGGGCTCTGCCATTGTCACCAACATCATACTGAATGCAGGTGCCTTTATAGGTACCCTCATCGCCTCAGGCCTGCTCGCTTTCATCCCGGGACTGGGCAATGCAGCTTCGGCAGCACTGAATGCAGCCATGGGATATGTGCTCATCTATGCAGCGGCCATCATTTACCTGAAGCTCATAACGCACTTCATACACCCCGACGGCACTCTGAACATATCAGAGGATGACAGCACGAAGGAAACCATAAAGGACATCGTGAGCCAAGCGAACATAAGGGACATCATCAAGGAGGGACGTGAATCCTATAAGGAAGCGAAGAAAGACGGCAGTATAGACAGAGCAAAAGCAGAACCCAAATGCCCGAACTGCGGAGCGGACACCGCTCCTGGGCAGAAATTCTGCTCTAACTGCGGTACCCAACTGGGTTAGACCAGCCAGGCCAAAGGGCTGCACGTACTGACGCAAAGCCCTGAGGCCGGCCGCGAAGCCCACTCAACAGACGACAGAAAACACAATGACAGACAAAGAGACAGTGGAAGCACTCGTCAGGCATGACGCCAAGGTGACGGCGCAATTCTTCTACAAGGATTGCCGGCCGCTCTTCCTGAGCGTCATCAAGAGGGTGTTTGACAAACAGATAGTGGATTATGACGAAATCATCAGCGAACTGTACATTCTCCTGATGGAGGATGATGCAAAGCGGCTGAGGCAGTTCAACTTCGAAAGCACCCTTTACCAATGGTTGAAGGTGACGGCTATCAGGCACTGTCTGAAGCTCAAGGCACAGCAGAAGGTGATAGCTGACGAGAGCCAGGAGCCCGTTGACAACACCGGGAAAACTAACTCCTGCCAGGAAGACAGCCATGCCGGAGCCGACATGGAGACCCTTCTGAGACAGATGAAGAACCAGCGCTATGCACTGGTCATCAGGCTGCTGATGCTGGAGGACCAGACTCCAGAGGAGGTGGCAAAGAGGCTCACTGTCACGGTAGATAACCTCTACAACATCAAACGACGAGCCATACAGGCCCTCACAGACGTAGCACTTAAAGACAAGAAACAATATGAGTGAACACAATATGACCATTTCAGACGAATTGCTGGCTGCTTTCCTTGACGGAAATACGTCGCCCGAAGATACCATGAAGGTGCTCTGCGCCGCTCAGGAAGACCAGCAGCTGCAGGATATCATACAGATAGCAGGCGAGGTGGATGACGCCATGATGTTTGCCACAGCCCACCGCACACTGCCCATGACAGCTATGGCTGCACGCAAGAAGGAGAATTACCTGTGCGACATAGAGTGCGAGGAGTTTGTACTTCACCAGCTGGGTATCGAAGCGACACACAAGTCGCTGCTCGATGAAGCCTACCGCAACTGCTGGCTCAAGGACAAGGGAATGCCGCTATATAATATAGGAAGGCTCCTGGAAAAGAACCATCTGGCAGTGAGCAGGCGCTATGACTCCACCGTAGAAGACATCTCGCGCCTGCTGGAGAGCGGCAACCAACTGATAGCGGTGATAGATAACAACTGCCTCACGGGGGAGTGCAACGAAGACTGCACACAGCCCAACCATGCTGTGGCAATCAGCTCCATCTCCCTCGAGAGCCAGGAGATAACGCTCTTCAACCCCTATACCGAGGAGGATCTGGCCTGCTACAGCATCCCCTCCTTCCAGCGTGCATGGGAGAAGTCTAACTGCTATCTGGTGGTGACGAACACTACTGACAAGTTTGTATATGAGCCTTACCCCATCGCTCTCGATGATGTGACTCTCGATGAGGACCTCACCGAACTGCAGGAGGCAATAGCCGAGAACGCACACGAGATATGGGCCAAAGCACGCACCGAACAGGGCTGGAGCTATGGCCCTGAGCGTAATGACCAGAAGAAGGAGACGCCCGACATGGTGCCATACTGCAATCTGCCCGAGAGCGAGAAACTGTATGACCGCGAGATGGCAATGCAGACTCTGAAACTGGTGAAGAAGTTGGGATTTGAAGTGAAGAGAAGAAAACGATAAAGAGGAGCACGATGATGATGACCATTCTGAACATATTAGGCATGCAGGATGACCCTCACGGCAAGGGGATATGTTCGCTGTGGGAAGCCTTTACGAACCTTTTCGCCGTCGATACACCCCACTACCACACAGCCATCAGCTGGCTTCTGCTGGCGGGAGGGGCTGTTCTGGCCTTCTGTACACTGCGCAGCCAGAGGGCCAGAAAGTACATCATGCGTCACCTGCTAACGATAGCCGTCGGCATCTTCATGCTAGGTACCGGGCTGTACATCATCGGTTTCAATGGTGAAGGAAGCCTCAACAATCCTCTGGTCTTGCTGCTCCGCTCGATGCTGGCATCCGTTGAGATGTTCGTTTCAGAGTCGGAGCTCATAGAGGTGGAGCCGGCTCTGAAGGAGAACCCATACTACATGCTCATCTTCTCCATCGTGCATTTCCTGGCCACCTGCGTCAGTGCGGCGCTCATCCTGCACATCTTGGGTCTGAGAGCCACATCATTCATCAGAATGCATAAGGGCTGGCCGCCCAACTGGCTAAAGCGCCGCAATCTGGACATCTACATATTCTTCGACCTGAGTCAGGAGTCTCTGACATTGGCCAGAAGCATCTATGAGAAGGCCAGAAGCCCGCTACAGATTATCTTCGTGCGCACTCCTCAGGAAGAGAGTCACCATGAGCGCTTCTCCTTCAGCCATCTGCTCAGTCTGACCAACAGCAAGAACAATGTTGCCGAAGAACTCACCAGGATGAATGCCATGCTCACCTACAGCCGAACGGGGATAACTCTCGGCACCTCGATAGGCAGCCCCAAGGAGTGGGCCGAGGATGTGGGACTGACCAGCCTATGGCGCTTCATCAACCGAAGAGCAGTCCGGAAGTTCTTCTTCTGCCTGTCTCCCAACAAGGAGAACAACATCAACACCGCCATCGCACTGCACCGGCTCTTTCCCGACACCGAGAAGGAGCAGGTGTTTTGCCGTGCCAAGCGTAGTGGTATCACCCAGCTGCTGACCACAGAGAGGATAAGAATCATCGACACAGCAAGCCTCTCGGTGAAGGACATCAGGGAGAATGCGCTCTACCAGCCGGTGCGCTACGTGAAACCCGACACCACATTGGGCATTGCCACCAAGCCCTTCAAGGCTGTCATCATAGGCTTTGGCGACACAGGCCAGGAGCTGTTCAAGTTCCTGTATGAGTTCAGCGCGATGGTTTATGCAAAGGACATCAGCACCCCCTTTGAGTGCTTCATCATCGACCCGAAAGCCAAAGTACTGGAACAGGAACTGCTGTCGAAGTGCCCGGGAATCAGGCACGACAAGGACCCGCTGCACTTCATGTGCGGCAGAACAGAAGACTTCAGCCGCGAGTGGGAAGCGCTCATCAAGGAGGTTGACTACATTGCCGTGTGCACCAATAGCAGCGAGGGCAACCTGTCCCTGGGCATGCAACTGCTGGATATGGCCTACAGGCTGCGCGATGCAGACAAGACCCTCAGCATCTTCACCGGCATCTACGACTCTGTGAAGTTTGCCAACGCCAGCTACATAGCCGACTACTACCGCCAGCACATCACGCAGGGAGCCCAGACGGAGCTCTTCCGCTTCGAGCTGGTACCCTTTGGTAAGCGTGAGGACATCTTCTCCTATGCCAATGTGCTGCAGGAAGAGACCATCGAGAGAGCCAAGTCCTTCCACTATGAATACCAGAAGACCAAGCTGTATGAATATGGTGGAGAGACCGAGCAAGACCCTGAAAAGGAGTGGAACAAGCGTGCCGAAGAATTCATGCAGGACGGCATGAGCGGCAAGGCAAAGCTCACCCAGCAGGAGATACAGGATATGGCCAACGTCTATCACATGACTACCAAGAAGATGCTGATGGGCATCACCTGGGAAGTTCCTGCAGCGGTATCGCTCACGAGGAATGCCCGCGGCAAGGAAGCAGTAGGCTGCGTAAGGGCGGCAAGCATCGCAGAGGACGGGCAGAGGCAGCAGACCATCGCCCGCATACTGGGTTGTGCGATGCAGCGCATACAGGATGAAGTGACCAGGAAGGAGACTGAAGCAGGCTGGGAATTCAACTCACTTGCCCTCATCGAGCAAGTGCTTGGCACCGAGGAGCAAGGCAGATACAAGACTCTGCTGCAGAACATCGCCCGCTGCGAGCATCTGCGCTGGGTGGCCTCAAACACCATGCTGGGCTACACAGCCGATACCGACAAGAAGGACAACGGCAAGGACTACATACGCAAGACTCATGCCTGCATGATTCCATACGAGGAACTCCTGCAATACCCCAAGCTCAGAGAGACCATCAAATACGACTACAACACCATCTGGGTGGGGATAAAGAAATGCGGGAGGCCATTGCCCACCATCCCGCCAGCCGCTCCCGACTGCCACCAGAGTACACAGGCACAGGCATGACAGAGGGCAAGCATCATCAACCGACAACTCATGCACAACATATTCATCTCATACTCACGGCGTGACAAGGACGTTGTCTTCAGGCTGAAGGACGAAATAGAGAGGGTCACAGGCAGGGGCTCTTGCTGGATAGACCTGGCTGGAATAGAAAGCGACAAGGAGTTCGTCGATGTTATCATCGAGGCTATCGACCAGGCTGAGACCTTTCTGTTTATGTACTCCCGGCACTCCGATGCTTCGGAATGGACGCGCAAGGAGGTGGAATATGCGCAAAGCGAGATGAAGCGAATCGTCTTCGTGAGGATTGACAGCGAACCGCTCAGCAAGTATTACCGCTTCCAGTTCAGCGGGCATGACATCATCGACCTGCAGGACAAGGACGAGAAACGCAAGCTCCTGCTCAATCTGAAGGAGTGGGCAGGCTGTTCCTGTGAGGCCGGAAGCCCGGCGGAAGAACCGGTGAAGACTGCTCCCACAGGCCGCCTAACGGCTTTCGTCAGGAGCATCAGCCCCTTTTCCGGTCTGTTGCACCCCATTGTCAACATGGGCATTGCCTTCCAACTCTTCCTGCTCACTCTGCTTCTGCTCATGGCGGGATGGACTTTCATGGTGGGTTGTCTGGCCTTCTACCACCATCCGCAGGTGAGTCATGTGATGCTCATACTGGCGCTCGGCGCCTCACTCACAGCCACTTGCAAGATAGGTTCACTGCGTTCCTACTGGTTGGCACTCATCTTTGCGCTCGACTTCATAGAGGCTTACCTCGTGAGCCATCTGGCCGAATACCTGTACCTCAACTGGCCTCAGATGGCCGAGATACCCTATCCGAGCAGCATCAGATACCAGTTGCTCTATGACCTGGGAGCCAGTATGCAGCTAGACAAACTAGCCGGCACGCACACCACTCTGCTGGTGCTGGTGCTGGCCCACATCATTGCCATCTGCCTGGCACTGTGCATCAGGAAGGACGGACGCTCGGCGTGGTCGATGATGAAATAGAATTCTTTTCCTCCCACAGTGATAGATAAGAGGCGGCACAGCGCTCTCTCATTACAGACGAACCAATAAGAAGAAAGAGTCATGAGACAGAACAATGGAGACTACAAGCCCATGCCGGTGGATACGAGCCACGTGGAGCTGCCTGAAGAACTGGACAGACTGGCCGAAATGATAGCCAAGAATGTGCACGAAGTGTGGGCCGAGGGGCGTATGAAAGACGGCTGGACCTACGGCAGCCAGCGGAATGATGCCGAGAGGAAACATCCCTGTCTGGTGCCCTACGAGGAACTGAGCGAGGAGGAGAAAGCCTATGACCGCAATACCTCACAGCAAACGCTGAAACTCATCATGAGCCTGGGATTCAAGATCACGCAGCAATAGGCATCTGTACCACCCCACCGCCTCAGGGAAGAGACGGTACCCCACACAAGCAGCAAACATCAAGCACACGAGATACTATGGACAAGAACAAATACAAGGAGACGGCTTCGGCTATAGAGGAATACGTATGCGGGCAGTTGGCCGGCAAATATCTGCAGGCTGCACAGGACATCGAGCGGTGCGGCGGAGATATAGCACACCACCTGAAGCAACTGGAAAACAGGAGCCGCGAATACCACAACCCCTCGTTTGTAGTGCTGGTGGTAGGGCCGGTGAAGTCGGGCAAATCCACCTTCGTAAACCTTGTGGCCAGAAACTACGTCAGCCCGACGCACTTCCTGGAGTGCACCGTGCGCCCATCACTCATCTTCACGGGCAGCGAGGAGAAGCTCACTGTGTATCGTTCGACAGACGCTTCCCACAAGGAACAACAGACCAACAGTATCATCGACAGCATCAATGGACTGGCTGAGGAATCGGGCTTGGCCAACGTGCGCAAGGAGGTGTATGCCCACACCCGAAAGAATATCGACCGCTATGTGAAGCTGGGCAATGTGTCGGTGGATAAGGATGACATCCTGCTCACATCCATAGAAACCCACGGAGGCAAGTTGCTCCAGGACCACGTCTATCTCGTTGACATGGCCGGGTTCGACGGCGACAGAGTCAACTTCGACACGCCTGCCTACAAGGCCATCATCGAGCGTGCCGACCTGATTGTGTTCGTTCAGAGCAGCAACTCAGCCATCTCCAAGTTGTCGGCCAGCTTCTTCGAGCTACTGCAGAAGAAGAATCACTCGGTACCCGTATGCCTGGTGCACAACGTCTTCGAATCGGCCTACTGGCGCGATGAAGAGTCGAAGCAGAGGGACATAGAGGAGCAGAAGGAGTATGCCGTGGAGCAGATAAAGGCGAAATACAATCTGGTGCTCGATGAGGGTTATGCCTTCAACCTCAATCTGGGAAAGGTGGATGACTGGCGCAACGGCAACTTCCGGCCCGAGCTGAAGGAGTCTCTGGAGCAGGAGGCTGCACGGTTTGAGCAGGCCGAGAGCGCCATGTACGAACTCTTCCGCAAGCGTGAGTCTATCCGGCTGGCCAACTGCATCGCACGCACAAGCATCCAGCGTGATGTGCTGCTGGAGCATGTGAGAGAGGCCATAAGGCAGAAACAGGAGCAGGAGAAGCAGTACCAGGAGGTGGCACAGGGGTTCGAGGCGCTCAAGCGTACCCGCCTGGACGACAGTCCCACCGTCATGGTCAGCGAGCAGGAACTCACACAGATAGTGAACGAGGAGTACTACACCATCAGGAAGTTTGTGGAGGCCAGAGGCGAGAACACCTCCTTCAAGACAAGCGAAGTGCGCGGATTCGTGCATCGCATGCTGGAGGGAATCTACTCACGCATGACCAGGCTGGTCAACGAGAAGCGCCGCCAATGCCTGCAAATGCAGTACGGCCAGGAGTTCCAGCAATGGCAGGTGGCTCTGCTACAGCTGTCGGCACATCATCTGAGCCAGCCCAACGTGAGCGTCGAGTGTCCTCTGGAGGACATCACGGTAGATTGGGGGACGGGAGTCAACGTGGAGGAACTGGTGGCACACAAGTCCATGTGGTACAAGCACAGCACTGACTCGGTGAATGACTACTTTGCCTATGTGCACGATGCCTACTGCGGATTCGAGGCCAGTGCCGACACCAAGGCAAAGGGGCTCATCGCCAACGAACTGCTGCACAAGGCAAACAGCCTGATAAGCGCTGCGCTCAACCAGGTCAAGAGCCAGCTCACCGGCGGGATGAACCGCGAGATAGAGCGCCTGAAGCTGCTCTCACTGGCCACCATCACGCCTGACCACGATGCTTTCACCGCCCATGTGGCCCTGCTCCTGAGCCTGGAGAAGGACCTGGAGGCCCTTAACATCCACATCCATGAATAGAAACCTGCTTATCATTATCGGCATACTGCTGGCTATCATAGCCACGATGCTCACAGGCAACATCATTGTCATAGGCGACAAACTGGGCCGCCTGACCCATGTATATGTAGAGTATGCGTTCTACGGAGTCATTCTGGCGGCCGGCGCATTCTACATCGTGAGGCCCATCATCAAGGTGCACCGGGCACCTGAGTTTCCCAAACTGTCGGCCGAAGGGCTTTCCACAGCACCCCAACTGCGCACCTTTGCACGACGGCTGGCCAACAACTGCGACTACATAGCCGACCGTCAGCTCAGGAGGAGCCACAGGAGCCTGTTGCTCAAGCAGATAAACTTCCACTCGGCAGATGCAGGCGAACTGCGCGACATCATCGCACGGGAGATAACGCTGCGCATGGAGGGCAACCGCGAGATGGGGGTGCTGGGGGTTGATAACCGCATCAGAGAGTGGGGAAAGACGGTGTTTATGGTCACCGCATTGTCCCAGAACAGCAAGTTTGATACAGTGGCAGTGCTGGTGATGAACTACCGCCTCATAGCCGATGTGGTGCTGGCCAGCGGCTTCAGGCCCACCAAGCCGCAGATGTTCAAGCTCTACGTGAAGGTGCTCACCACGGCTCTTGTCACCTACTGCACCTCTCAGGTGTTCACTGACATGGACGGTATAGCGCCCTTTGACTTCGGTGACGGAGCGACTCCAGACATCAGCGTGGATGATGCCGACGACCTGGATGTGGATGCCGACAGCGATGGAGGCATACTGCAAAACCTCATCGGCAACCTGCAGAAGATAAAGATTCCGGGCTTCATAGTGGGTTCGCTGGCCGACGGCAGCCTGAATGCTCTGCTCACCCTGCGCATCGGCTACGTGACCAAAGCCTATCTCACCGAGGGGCCAAGTGCTCTGAGCGGCAGCAAGAACAAGCGCCGCGTGAAGCGACAGGCCATCAAGTCATCGTTCAAGGCAATGCCTGCTGTCGTCAGTGCAGGCAGCCGGGCGCTGGGGAAAACCGTATCGGGGATGGTGAGCCAGGCGTTCTCCCAGGATTCACAGAAATAGCTCCCTGCAGCAGGGCTGCATACCGGGGCAACCCACGCAGTGCGCTGCACCGGCCATCGCAGCGTGCTGCAACGCTCAACGCAGCGCGCTGCATCGGGCTTCGCACCGCAGTGCCTCTCTGCGCGAATTCCTTTTACATCAGGAAAGAAGGCATTTGTGGGGATTTATGAAACACGCCGAAACCATAACAGAAGCAAATCACAATAGTTCATTTATTTACATTTTGTAAAATTCTCAGCACTTTGCTTGGGCATTTCCAGTAAAACTCATTAACTTTGTGAGTCTGACAGAATAAACGACACAACAGAGTAAGGCATGAGAACAAGCTTTGCGACCATCAGTAAGCAAGGAGCACGGAGCAACAACAAAGACTATCTGCTCGTCATGGACAGGCCCGAAGCCAAGAGGCTGACAGGCATCGTATGTGACGGGATGGGCGGTCATTCCTGTGGCGAAGTGGCCAGTCTGACGGTGTGCAACTGCATTGCGCACTACTGGGAACAGCATACCGCTCTGCCCGACAGCCCGGAGAAAGTGCTGGAAGCATGCCGTGAGGCGAGTGCCGCCATGGACCGCAAGGCTGCCGAAGAGGGAATCGCCGAAATGGGCACCACACTGGTGATGGCAAGCATAGAGGCCGACAGCGTCACCATAGCCCACGTGGGCGACAGCCGATGCTACGTGCAGAGGCCGGGCGACGGACTTATCTACCAGACAGAAGACCACAAGGTGAACGTGAACGGCCGCCAGATGCTGGCCAGATGCTTCTTTGCCGGACATCCCGAAGCGGCCCGGCCCGACATCAAGAGCATCCGACTGCAGGCGGGCGACCGCATCCTGCTGTGCTCCGACGGACTCTATGGAGCCATCGGACGAGGCATTCTGCTGGGCAAGATGATGGACAACAAGCCACTGGAAAAGATACTGGACGAATATGACAAGATGTGTGAAAGGGACGGAAACGACAACTACTCGGCCATCCTGATAGAACTGGCGTAAGCTCCGCACCATCTCCCCACACGCATCGGCACATCATTTTTTATCCATCTGATGATATAATCTGCGAGGTTCGCACCTCTATTACTTAAACGAAACAGAGGAATGATGATGACTAAGAAGGACAATGAGATCAAAGACCACGCGGGACAAGTGAACACAAGGAAACCTGCCGGCCAAGGGCTGGGAGACAATAAACCGCAACACAAAAGGAAGCTGGGCGAAGGGTTCAGCACCAGAATGAGCGATGCGGCAGCACGACTGACGATATACCTGGGTGTGCTGCTGGTAGCACCCATCTGCATCGCAGCCATGATTTCTTTCTTTGACAAGAAACAGGCCTACAGCGCAACCAGCATCTGCCAGGACTCCACACGGGCCTGCCCACCCGACATGATATTCAAGGCCAATGGCGTGGAGTTCCGCATGGTGGGTGTCAAGGGTGGCCACATACACATCAAGGGTGCCACCAAGACAACGAAGATAAAGGACTTCTTCATCGGTGAGACTGAGGTGACACAGGAGCTCTGGACAGCCGTCATGGGTATCAACCCGTCAAGCCACCGAGGCGACATGCGTATGCCAGTGGATGGTGTGGGTCTGGAAGACTGCCAGCACTTTGCCGAGAGGCTAAGCAAGATGAGCGGGCGCAAGCTCTGTGTTCCCACCTATGCCTATTGGCTCTATGCCGCCAAGGCCGGTGAAGAACCTCTCGACAGCGACTGCAGTACCGACAGCACACTGGCAGAGCGGGCATGGTATAAGGACAACTCCTCGGGCAGCACGCACGCTGTGAAGTCGAGAAAACCCAACTGCCTGGGCATCTACGATATGACAGGGAACCTGCAGGAGTGGACCTGCACCAGCACAGGAGAGCTCTTCCGAACCGCCGGCAGTTCCTACAACAGCCAGCCCGAGCACTGTCATCTGGACCACCACAACGACTGCCACCCGGAATCCGGCCAGAACACCCTGGGCTTGAGGCTCATCTACATCCCCTAAGGAAGGAGCCTCTCCCGCCCACAAAGCACCATATGTACCTCACAGGAGTTCTCCCAATGCATCCAGACTAATGCCTTGGGAGAACTCCTGTATTATAGCCTCACTACACCTTGCACCCGCATGAGCACCCCATACCAGCATAGTCACAGTTTACCCGAAATGTAAAGAGGATTAAGCCATCAACTGATTCGGCATGTCTTTCTCTGCACTGACTACCGTTTCAGTTTGTACTGAGAAAACATGTCCGGCGAAATCCGAAAAGAGACAAAGCAGGCAGGGCGAAAAAGAGAAGCAAGGATACTTTTTCAGGGCAGTTTCGTTCCCTCCCTTGTTTTACGGTTTATTAACATCATGCGATGCAGTCTTTGCCCGATTTGGACTATCTTTCAAAAAGAAAGCAAAAGGCGCATTGCACCCGAACATGGATACAGAAGAGACAATAAAACGAATAAGAACCGGAGACACAACAGCACTGGCGATGCTTATCCAGACTTATTCGCCTATAGTGAGAAAAGTCTGTTTCAACATCACCAATGAGGACGAGGACATATTGAATGACCTTGTCCAAGTGGTGTTTATCCGTGCCTATTACTCTCTTAATCAACTCAGAGACGACTCCAAGTTCGGCGAATGGGTATGCGCCATCGCCAAGAACGAAGCCCTGAAATTCCTGAAGAACAAGCAGAAAGGAAGGCTCATCCCCTTCTCGACCTTCACAGACGAAGAATTGGAAGTGGAATGGAATATCACACCAGAGAATTGGCTGGAGGAAAAGGAAATAAAGGAAATCATCAGCCAACTGCCTGCGGGCTACGGCAAGGTATTCCAGATGGCCGTTATCGAAGGGTATTCACACAAAGAGATTGCCGAAAAGTTGGGAATCGAACCGCACAGCTCGTCATCACAACTGGCAAGAGCCAAGGCCATGCTAAGGAAAATGATCAACAAGCGCATGCTGGCTGCCATCTCTATCATCTTCATCAGCATTCCTCTCTACCGTATTATACTGAGAATGTATAAGACGGAAGATGAGAACACGCACACGGCACAGATCAAGAACGAAGGCGAAGGCCAGCCGAAGGTTGCCAAGAAGCAGACGGAAGAGAAGCCTGTTCAAACGAACGAGACAAACAATCCAGCCGCAAGCAAGAGCTATACAAACATTGCCCAAACAACCTCTGGCTCCCTACCCGAAGTTGACACACTCCAGATTCCGGACACTCCCGACAACAGTCATATCGCACTCTCAGAGAAAGACAGCATTGTTGCCGATTCCACAAGAACACCCAAGCACGAATACGACAAACCGTATATAGCAGAAGAGACAAGAGTTCCCGAAAAGCAGAAATGGCAGTTGATAGCCACAGGCTCACTGGGTGCTGCTTCTGACCAGAATGCCAACAAGATGCTGGCTGGCAATATAGGAAGCGGAGGGGCGGATACTGAAGGGCCTGTAACTCCCAGTGAGTTCTCCACTTGGGATGAACTTTATCGCCATTTACAGCAGAAAGAACAAGAAGGATTGTCGGAGGAGGAAAAGGCTCTTATGGAGATTGCTCTCAACAACAAGAACAACATAAGCAACATAAAGAACGATGGCAAGATAGTGGAACATGAGCATCACGACAAGCCCATCACCTTTGGCCTTTCGGCAACAATGTCATTGGGAAACAACTGGAACGTGGCAACAGGCTTGCAGTACTCGTTCCTGAAGTCAGACTTCACATCAGGCGAAGACGGCTACTACATCAAGCGGAACCAGAAGCTCCACTATCTGGGAATACCCTTGCAGGTGTCGTACAGATGGTTCGAGGCCAAGAACTGGTCAGCATATTCTTCATTGGGTGTTACTCTGCATATACCTGTGTATGGCAACACAAGCGAAAAGTATGTTGTGGGACAGAGCACACCATATACGGCCAACAGGCACACCCCCCCCCGCTGCAATGGAGCGTGGGTACAAGCATCGGCGTGCAATATCAGTTTGCGCCCAATTGGGGAATCTATCTGGAGCCGTCGCTGAACTGGTATATACCGAACAACAGCTCCATCTACACCGTATGGACAGAGCATCCAGTTACATTCACGGTTCCCTTCGGCATCAGATTCACATGGTAATGAACGCCCCCGTGCAGTCTTTCCTGCTTTTGCAGCCTCTATACCAGTAGAAGCACAAAAGCTTTGGAAGACTATAATGTACAAGATAAGCGACTACTTACGCAATGGGGTACTGTACCTCAACAACACCAACAAAGGCATTTACACACTGGAGCAGACAGACAGTCTGACCTTCAGACAGAAGCCGCATGCCTTTTGCGGAGTTCCCCCGGAGAAGGTCTTCACCCATAAAAACGTGACAACCGAGCTGTTCGGCAGAAATAAATTCGTACCTTTGATGCAGAACAACCAGATAGTCACACAGGGTTATTACGAAGCAATAAGGAGTTTTGTGGATGCTGTGGAAGGGAGAGACCGCTCTGTAGCTCATTCTTTAGAAACATTCATAGATACATATACCCTAATAGATTCTATTCGTTCAATCATCAAAAAGACATACTTATGAAAGTACAGTTATTTGGATTTGCCATGCTGGGCTTGGCAGCACTGGCAGCTTGTTCATCGGAACAAAGCTTGATGGAGCCTGTGAGACTAAGTGACTTGACATACACAGGTTGCAAGACCTCGTATTCAGCCCAAGAGAGCCGGCCTGAGTTTTACGCAAGAGAAAAGGAGAAGACTCCCAAGATGACGATATCTGTGGGCAGCAAAGGCATTGCCACAGTTCGCGTGACTGACCTGGAATATGACTGCATTACAGAGAAAATCAATGCGCAGATTGACACGCAGGATGATGAAATGAAGATAGTGATAGCTCCTTACAAGCAAGACCCCACGCTGGAGGTTGACTGCTATTGCAAATACGATGCCGGCTTCAAACTCTCCAACCTCACATCCGGCAAGTACCACATGAAGGTGTATTTGGCCGATTACTATGGCAAATACGATGTAACATCACCTGCCTATGAAGGCGCTATAATGTTCAAACCCAATACGACACAGGAATTGGAGTTGCAGCAATAAGACCTTGGAAGCTGTAAGTCAGTTGACCATATAGAAACGACAGCAGCTGCTGCAAATCCACCTCTTTACATCATCAAAGCAGCTATAGTTCTGTTGCACCACAACACAGGTAATGGTACAACAGCGCTATAGCTGCTTTGCTTTGTCCAATGCACGAGGGAATGATGCCAGCACTGGGGCAAGCAGAGTCTGGCATCAACCATCGTGGTGTTAGTTCTTCTCGCCGAAATCAGCCTGTTGCTTTTCCACTTCTTTCAGTTTGCGGTCATTCTCTGCCTTGCGGTTCCGCTCGGTTTGCAGTTCCTCGGCAGTTTTCGTTGTCGAAACGCTTTCTGCCTGGCTCATTGACTGACCGATATGCTTGGCTTCTGACTCTGCATAAACCAGAGGATGGACAGCCGGCTTGCTCTCAAGTTCGAGTACGGCACTGATAGGCATCTGCGATCCCTTCCACCTTACACTGGCTACGATACGAATCTTGCCCGGCTTGGTGGTTGACTGTATCAGCACAGGTGCTGTACCCCACTTTACGGGAACAGGATTGGCACCCACACTGGCATCGCCCACAAGGCGGCCTTCCCCTTCCACAGCGAACTGGACCTGGTAATTGTTGAGGTGTTTGATGTTACCCGCCTTGTCTGCCACCGCAGCTATGACAGTCACCAGGTCTGACCCGTCAGCCTTCAGTTCCATGCCTTCATGGTCAGCCCAGAGTATCAGTTTCTCAGGGCGGCGTGCCGGCCTTACTTCATGTGTTGCCACCACCTTTCCATTGATAAGTCCTTCTGCGCGAAGGAAAACATCTGCCTGCCGCTGATGCAGCATTGACATCTTCTCGTCTATCATGAAGTCATAGACATCCTTGAAGACAATCACGGGAGAAGGCATTCCTTCTGTCCTGACGGGACGCTTATAAGTCCACGTTTTGCCTCCCTTGTTATAGGTCAGACGCACTTCCTCGCAGTTGGAATACACAGTAACATCCTTGGGCGAGAAAGGTGTCATTTCATGCGCGATATAGACCATGGGACCGGTTTCAAAGGGCTGTTTCTCAACCTCAGGGCTGCGCTGCGCCTTGAACATATAATAGGAATACTTGGGCTGACGGAACACATCCATAAGACCCCCATAGAAGGGGTCGGGATGATAACCGCGCTGATGGTCAAAAGAATGCCACAGACAACCTCCCACATGCTGCCTGGGTGTGCGGTAGAGCGCATCATAACTGGTAAAGGGATAGGAAGGGGCAGCATAATGTTGCGCCTGGACCAACATGGCATGTTCGCCCCAGTTGCGGGCCACACGGCTTGGAGAATTATGCGAGTTCCAGTCATCCACATTGTCACCCCACTCACGTGTGAAGTAAGTGACATTGGGATCCATGTACGTCATGGCCCATTGCTTGTCGGCATTGGACGGATGACCAAACTGCACGGGATATACTTCATGCCCACGGGCTTCACTGTCGCAACCCGAGTAGCAGTAAGGATAAGGATACTCCTCACTGACAATGTCCTTTGTCCGTTTGGCAAAGTCGGCAGGATACCATGTTTCGTTCAGGATAGGTTCCCACAACCACACGCAAGGATGGTTGCGGTCACGACGTACCATCTGACGGATATCATCATATACACGTTCGGCAAAGACGGGAGCCTCGTTCCAGAATTGCCACCCAGGTGTGTTGACGATGACAAACAGGCCGAGTTCATCACAGGCATCCATAAAAGCGGGATCCTGAGGGCAATGGGCATTGCGGATAACCTTGAGTCCGGCATCACGCAGCTTCTTGGCATCACGCCAATGAAGTCCATTAGAGACTGCATTTCCCACAACGGCATAGTCCTGATGTCGATTGGCACCGATGAGGGGCTGGCCATAGGGTTTCCCGTTCAACCAGAATCCGTCTTTCCCCTTGAACTCGATGCTGCGGATACCGATGCGACGACGGTAGCCATCCACCACATCTCCTTTCTGGTTGCGGATGCGTACAATGAGGTTATAGAGGTTGGGATGCTCCGGGCTCCAGAGTTGTGGCGTCTGGAGTTTCACCTTATCACTTGTAGTAAGCGCCTTTCCCGAGCGTATCTGCACCTTAGTGTTTACCAAAGCCGCCTGCCGCCCGTCAGGCTGCTGCAGTTCGTATTCGATGACACCACGGAAATTCTGCCGGCTATCATTGCGCACCTGAGTTTGCATAAGAACTGTGGCAGAGGATTCCGACACGTTGTCATAGGCAACAAACAGACCGCCGCCAGCCGTTTCATGTTCGAAATTGGGGTCGGTGATATACACATCACGATGGGCAACGAGCCAGCAGTCGCGGTATATGCCTCCGAAGTAACAGAAGTCAAGCACTTCCTGAGCCTTGCCTGGGGGATAGGCAGGGTCATTGCTGTTGTCTGTCCATACGGCTATGAGATTCTCCTTGTTCCACTGAATGGCTTCTGTGACATCCAGCACAACGGGCAGATAGCCTCCGTAGTGCTCAGCCAGCAACTTGCCATTCACATAGACCTTGCTTTTTCCCATGATAGCCTCGAAATGCAGAAACAGTTTCTGCCCTTTCAACTGTTCGTTGGGAGTAAAATGCTTGCGGTACCACGCTTCACCCTGATAGTTGATACAACCACTGGCTTCTGTGGGCAGATATTCCAGTCCGTGAGGCAGGGATACCACCTCCCAACGACTGTCATCGAAAGTGACCGACTCGGCTCCCTCGGCGCTTCCTTTATAGAACCGCCAGGCCGGGTTCATCGAATGTACCGTTCTGCCAGACTGCGGCAGTTCATAGAACCCAGCCGTAGAGAACTGGGGGTTGCTGTCTGCCGAGGCCGTCTTGAACAGCAAGAGAGCCAGCGCCAGCAATAGAAATCTGTAATTCTTCATAGGGCAAAAAAAATGTTGTTGTTCGACTTTGATAACTTTGTTGTGGGAGATATGCATACAGCGCAACACACACGGCGAACGAAGCCAGCAATGCCATATCCCCAACCTCATCAGCACCCATGGTTGCTCTCTTGTTTGCGCCCACAATCTTGCCTTTTAGCATAGCAAAGATAAGGCTTTTCCACAAACAATCACGCCCCTCAAGAAGGAATTTTAGTTATTATACAAAAGAAAAACTCCACATATCCAACCGAATCCGTCCTCAAAACATGCATTTAGCTGAATAAAGCACAATTTAAGCCGTCCCCATCCAGTACTATTTCGGGAATAACATAGGGATTGTCGTTTAATTCTAAGAATTCAATATCCTAGTAGTGTGACGGACAAAAGAATATCTTCCACTCAAGCGAAATTAATAGGAGACCAAGAGAAAAACTGAACTTTTCTACACCAAAAGAAGAGTTCTTCAGGGTTTATTCTTAATTTTGCACTTGCTGGTTGACTCTATACTGTATGAGGTGGAATAAAAGAGGCAACACCACACCATAATAATCAATAAAAACGACATGGGAAAAAGAAACTTAACCGACAACGAAATCTCAGCACTACAAGCCAACAGCTGTTGGGCAGAGGACTGGCAACGAATTGAAGTGAGCGACGATTTCAAGCCAAACTTCTTCCACCGTGTAATGTTCTACGGCGACATCAGCCTCGGATTGTTTACCGAAAACGTGGAGGTAAGCCGCGGCTTCATGAAACACTCTGGCGTGAACAACGCCACATTGCGTAATGTGACCATTGGCGACAACTGCCTCATCGAGAACGTCTCGGGATTTATCAACAACTACGTCATTGGCAACGACTGCATAATATCAAATGTATGCACAATGGAGACTGCCGACGGAGCCACTTATGGCGAGGGCAACCTCATTTCGGTACTCAACGAGGTGGGCGAGGGCAACCTCATACTCTATCACGGACTGACAAGCCAGGTGGCTGCGCTCATGGTGAAGCATTTCCACAACCGTGCTTTGAAGGATGCCATATGCCGACTCATACGCGAGGAGATAGAACGCACTTCGCCCGAAATGGCAACAATAGGCAATAGGGTGAAGATAGTAAACACCAAGGAGATAACCAATACCGTAATATACGACGACTGCGAGATTTCGGGCGCTTCACGACTGAGCGACTGCACCATAATGAGCAACAGCAACGCTTCTGTCCACATCGGCACGGGCGTGATTTGCGAGAACTCTATCATCAGCGACGGCTCGTCTATCATCAATAGCGTGAAGATGCAGGACTGCTTCGTGGGTGAGGCGTGCAAGCTGAGCAACGGATTCACGGCTGCCGGAAGCGTGTTCTTCGCCAACTCGTATATGTCGAACGGCGAGGCATGCGCAGCATTCTGCGGTCCGTTCACAGCTTCACACCATAAGAGTTCGCTGCTCATTGGCGGACAGTTCTCGTTCTACAACGCTGGCTCTGCCACCAATTTCTCCAACCATGCCTATAAGATGGGGCCTATGCACTACGGCACTTTGGAGCGCGGAACCAAGACAGCCAGCGGTGCCTACATACTGATGCCGGCACACATAGGAGCCTTCTCGGTATGCTTCGGCAAACTGATGTATCATCCCGACACACGCTCGCTGCCCTTCTCTTATCTCATTGCCTACAACGACACCATGTATCTTGTGCCGGGACGCAACCTCACTACAGTTGGCCTCTACCGCGACATACGCAAATGGCCCAAGCGCGACATGCGACCAGACGGCGCACGCAAGAGCATTGTCAACTTCGACTGGCTGTCGCCATTTACCGTGGGCGAGATTCTGCGTGGCAAGAAGATACTGGAAGACCTGCGCGAGGCTTCGGGCGAAGACGTTTCGACATACAACTATCACGAATATGTCATCAAGAACTCGTCGCTGCGCAAGGGCATCAAATACTACGACATCGCTCTGCGTATATACATGGGTGCCGTGCTGAAACGCCACGCTCCCGTAGAACCAACCACAACTGTGGGCACAGGATCGTGGACCGACATATCCGGTCTGCTGCTGCCCGAATCGGAAGAGCAACGCATCATCGACGACATAATATCTGGCGACATCGACACGACTGAGGCTCTGACCGAACGTTTCGAACAAACCAACGCTATGTACTCAGAATACCGTTGGGCATGGTCGTACCGCATGATTATGGACTACTATGGTTTCACATCGCTTACGGAGGAGAATGTGGAGCGTGTCAAGAGCGACTATATCACAGCACGCCGGGCATGGATAGCCGAAATAAAGAAGGACGCAGCAAAGGAATACAAGCTGGGCGACGTTGAAGAGGAAGTGTTCCGCAACTTCAACGAACAGCTTGATAAGGAGGTGGACTTCGAAAACCAGAAGCTGTATATGTAATATATACCCCAGTTCGGGATAAGAAAGAGTTTATAAAAAGTTGGTAGTCTCACAAATATTTTGTACCTTTATGGGTGAATTACAACAAGTTACAAATTTATTTGATATGACTACCGATTGCAAAGTTACAGAGTTATTTTGTATTATAGACGAGTTTTGCAAACATTTTGCATCGGAAAATGCTGGAAATTTGCTGGAAGACAATAGTGGAGTGAAGCGCAGACGGCGTGCAGCCTCGTTGTCAGACAGTGAAACCATCAACGATATGCTGAAGAATACGGCACAGATTGTACATTCGCGCCACAGGTCTGTAAGCAACTTTATCATGAACCTTATTTCTGCATTGGGAGCATATTGCTTCTTCGACAACAAGCCAAAGGCTTTGCAGGGATACTGCATCGAAGACACCAAACAGCTGTCACTATTCTAAGGGCAAAACAACTTCTTTCAGCCTTCTGTTATTACCCACTTCTAATGGCATGGGAAGGAGGCGTATGCACGCTGCATTTATATTGGATAAGACACTCGGTTATCCCGAACTGAGGTAACGTTATCAATGAACGATTTTTATTCTGCCTTATCACAAATGAAGCCAATAATACAGGAAATCTCTGGGTAAACTTTCATCCTTGCATACACGATTGATTAAATTGTCATAAAAAACATACAACGAATGTTATTTATCAATAAACAAACAGACATATTAAAGATGAAAATAAAATCCAAATAAATACAAGCAAATAGGCTTTATATCAGTTATTTATAAGATAGTTGTTTCTTTCAGTTGTTTTCACTATTTTCTGTTAATTGGTTCTTTTTGGGTACATTTTTGTTCCTTGTTTGTTTCTTGATTTCAGTTTTAATTCGTACATTTGCATACGAAAAATAACGAATGAAAGAATACGATTATGCCACGAATAAAGAAGCCTAAAAAAGTAAAAGAACCAATCCGTCTTCGGATGAAGGATTTGTCCGATGGCAGCAAAAGTCTGTATCTGGATATATATCGTAACGGCAAACGGACATACGAGTACCTGAAGCTGTATCTTATTCCGGGAACGGACAGCAATACCCGTCGGCAAAATGAAATAACAATGGCTGCCGCAAATGCCATCAAGTCGAAACGTATTATCGAACTGACCAGTGGTGAAGCCGGTATCGTGAACCATACGGATAAGGTTTATCTGCTGGACTGGATGCAAACCTATCTGGAGTACCAAGAGAAACGCGACAAGAAGGGCATCGGTCAAATCAAAGCCGTTACCCATATCCTGAAAGAATATGCAGGGGAAAGATTTATATTGGATCGGGTTGACCTCGCTTTTTGCCAAGGCTATATCGACTACATGCTGACAACTTTCCGCCCCAAAGGAAAGCCGATAGCAGCTTCTACACGCAACACCTATTATCAGATATTCAATGGCGCCCTGAATGCTGCCGTTCGGGCTAAACGGTTGTTGAGAAACCCGTTTAACGAGATGGAAAAGTCGGAGAAGCCCAAAATGCCGGAAAGCGTGCGGTCCTATATGACCATCGAAGAGGTACGGGCATTGATTGCCACTCCGATGCAGGAAGGGAGGGTAAAAAATGCCTATCTGTTCTCCTGCTTCTGCGGACTGCGTATCAGCGATATTGTCGGCCTGAAATGGAAGAATGTCTTTGTCGATAACGGACAGTACCGTCTGGCGGTAGCTATGCAGAAGACCAAAGAACCGATTTACCTGCCACTCTCCAACGAGGCGTTGAAATGGATGCCGGAGCGTGAGGACAAAGCTGCGGACGATCCTGTGTTCAACCTGCCTTCAAATATCAATCAGTATCTCAGACCGTGGGCCGAAGCGGCCGGAATCACCAAGCGTTTTACTTTTCACACCGCCCGGCATACATTCGCGACCATGATGCTGACGCTCGGTGCGGATCTCTATACCGTATCGAAGCTGCTTGGCCATACCTCCGTGAGAATGACACAGGTGTACGCCAAAATCATCAACCAGAAAAAAGACGAAGCAGTCAATTTGGTTAACGGCCTATTCGACTGATGTAGTCATACATGTCAAATTCAATTTACAGGTAAATATTTCCGGCTTTTCTCCGATATTTCAAATGGTCGAAGTAATGCCACTATTATAATAAGTATAAACCCATAAAAAACAATTCGACATGAAAGGACAAAACAACAGGTCCTCTCTTTTTTTGAAGGGAGACCACATCTGCACCACTTCGCTACGGAACAGGATGTAGCGGAAGAGTTTTACGCATTACTCTCTGAAGCAAGGGAGCTTTATCTTCAAGACGTCATGGCAGGCGGCAAACGGTATGGCCGCTACGTGGATGACTTTACAAACAGTCATCGGTACATCGACTGCAACAGTGCGGTTTGCAGGAATTGCCATGAAATGAACATTCATATCATCAGAGGGCTGTTGCTCGATTGTACAAGTCTCGTCAAAAGCCTCTTTACCGCAGAAACATTTTCTTTCGAGGAGTGCATGGCCTTGAAACGAAAGTACGACATTGCCGGAGTATGGTTCGACTCTTCACGTATAGAAGATTCCCGAAACGATCCACCTCTCTCCTTCGGTTGTAATTTTTCCCGTGAACAGATGACAGGTATTGTGGCTTGCGCCAACGCTTATCATCTGTTTTGCGTTTCCACTCTCCGCATCGAGGACATGGAAGCGCTTTTTGCCTGCAAGGAGAATTTCTGCATACGTGTGAACAATATCCGCCATGTGGCGGTTCTGTTCGATGCGTTGCTCGAAAACACCTTTATTCTGCCTCACTGGCAGTCGGTTCTCGACAAGGGGCGGTTCCTGTTGTCCAAAGACGGCACAAGATATGTTACCGCTTCAAGCCTCTCGTCCGCCCTGTCTGCGGCGAGGAACAACATTACATCGGCAAACCTCGGCATACGAAAAGCCATCAGCCGGCTGAAAATATGACACGAAGTGCCAAAAAGCCAAGTATGTGAAAGATAAAACAGTGACAGTTGCCGTGATACGTGCATAGTATCACGCCGGAATTTCCGGCTGTCCGGTTCACATCACATAACTTTGACCTCCGTTAGCGCGCTGCATAACGGAGGTAACTCTCCATTGTCTAATTTTAACATGTATTTTATGCAAAACAGAACAACATTCATGGAGCGGTTAAGCGAACGGCTGACCGCCATAGAAGCGGTTCTCAAGAAGTTGGAGCCGGTGGAAGGTCTGTTGGAGCGTGTGGCTTTGCTGGAAAATACCATTTACACGACCAAGAAGGTCTTCACTTTTCAAGAGGCGTGCATGTATATCGGCGTGTCCGAAAGTATGTTGTACAAACTCACATCGAACAAGGAAATTCCGCATTACAAACCTCGCGGCAAGATGCTTTACTTCGCTAAGGAAGAGCTGGACGCGTGGCTCTTGCAAAACTACGAACCTACGGTGGACGATGCCATGCGTATGGCGACGGAAGTATCCGCAACCCAACCGTTCTTTAACCAGAAGCGCTATGGAAAACGAAAAAAGAACTGACCGTAACTCGTGGGCGGAGCTGGACGAGAATCGCTTGTCGGATATTCTCACGGCATCGCAGATAAAGGCCACGGACACCTACGTGACTCCGCCCCAGATTATATGGATCGACAACTCCACCATAGCGACGCTCGGCAATTTCAGCGCTTCGACAGGTAAGGCGAAGGCAAAAAAGACGTTTAATGTCTCTGCCATTGTCGCTGCGTCACTGGCGGGCCGGCAGGTCTTGAACTACCGGGCGCATCTGCCCGAAGGCAAGCGCAGGATCTTGTACGTGGACACCGAACAGAGCCGTTTCCATTGCCATAACGTGTTGGAACGCATTCTCCGCCTGGCGGGACTGCCCACCACAACCGACAACGAGAATCTCGATTTCATTTGCCTGCGGGAATATACGCCGGCCGTGCGTATTGAGGTCATCGACTACGCCCTGCGCCAGAACAAAGGGTATGGGCTGGTCATCATTGACGGCATCCGCGACCTGATGCTCGACATCAACAGCACCAGCGAATCGGTGGAGGTTATCAACAAGATGATGGAGTGGTCGTCGAAATACGACCTGCATATCCATTGTGTGCTGCACCTGAATAAAGGCGACAACAATGTACGCGGGCATATCGGCACGGAAATGAGCAATAAGGCGGAAACGGTGCTGGTCATCACCAAGAGTGCGGAGAATCCCGTTATCAGTGAAGTTCATGCGCTGCATATCCGCGAGAAGGAGTTCAAACCGTTTGCTTTTTCCGTTGATGACGAAGGATTGCCGGTCATGGTGGATAACTATTCGTTTGATGGCAGCGTGAGACCGAAGGCCCGGAGCAGCTTCATGGATTTGTCTATCGAGCAGCACCGGGAGGCGCTTTCCGCCGCTTTCGGGGACAGGCCCATCAAAGGTTTCGAGAACGTGCTGCAGGCTCTCATGGCTTCCTATGAGGCTATCGGGTTCAAACGGGGACGCAGCGTCATGATAAAACTGCTGCAGTACCTGACGGAAAACCTGAAGCTGATCGTCAAACGGGACAAGCTCTTTTATTACGATGTGACCCCGACCGAAGCCTTGCTTTTCGACGAAGAATGCGAGGGCGCGGAAGGTGAAAAATAATTTAGTTTACTTTGGTCCGGGTATATATAGGAGAAAAACCAAAGTAAACCGTTTTTTGAAAACAAGTGAAAAGAAAATGACATGACCATAGCGGAAGCAAAACAACTGCGTATCGTGGACTATCTTGCCAGTCTCGGCTACCACCCCCAGAGTGTAACATCGAAACAATACTGGTATTTGTCGCCGCTACGCAATGAACGTACCCCGTCGTTCAAGGTCAATGACCGGCTCAACGAATGGTATGACTTTGGCGCAGCGACGGGCGGAGACCTTGTGGAACTGGGCAAACACCTTTACCGGACGGACAGCGTGAGCGAAGTGCTTGCCTATATAGGGAAGCACGAGAACGCTATCCCGATACAAAGGGTGCGGATTCCGGGGACAACGCCCCGACCCGTCGAAGCCGACATGAAGGACGTGCTCGTCGTACCGTTGCAGCACCATGCGCTGCTCTCGTACCTTCATTCCCGTGGAATCGACGGAGACATCGGCCGCATGTTCTGCCGGGAGGTCCATTATGAGTTGCGGCAACGGCGTTACTTCGCCCTTGCCTTCGGTAACGTGGCGGGCGGGTACGAGGTTCGCAACCCTTATTATAAGGGCTGTATCCGGTGTAAGGACATCTCTGTCATCAGGCATTCTCATAGTGAAGCACAGAACCGGGTTTGCGTGTTCGAAGGCTTCATGGATTTTCTCTCTTACCTGACACTGAAACAGACGGGTGATGATACAGTCTGCATCGACACATCTTGCGATTACCTCGTGATGAACTCGGTGAACAACCTGAAAAAGGCATTGGAACACTTGCAGGTGTACGAGGAAATACACTGTTATCTCGACAATGATCTCGCCGGGCAGAAAACGGAAGAGACCATCGCCGGCATGTACGGCAAGCGGGTGCACAACGAAGCACTCCGTTATCACGAGTACAAGGACCTGAACGATTACTTGCGCGGAAAGAAACGGTAAGGCATTATCGTTACCCCTCCCTTGAAAGCTCTCCTCCCGGAGGGCTTTTTTTATGCCCGTTTTTCCCTGTACATTCGCCTCAAAGTATGAAATCAAAGTTCAATTTATGTGTTTCGTACTTATTTCTATATAATAAAATACTGTTTGATATAAAGAATGTTCATTATATCAAATATAATACTTTCCTTTGCATTCGTACTTTCAAAGTTCAATTAAAGTTTAATTTCATACTTAAAACAGATGAGTTCATACTTTATATTCGCCCTTGTACTGACGGTGCTGTACATCGTCTATTACGCGGTCAATATTACCCGTGACCTGTATGGAAAGAAGGGAACGGAGAAGACTGACGAGGAAGTTTTCGACCTCGGTCCGATGGATGCCACGGAAGAGAGTGTCGAGGTTTCGGAGAACGAGACCGGGTTTAGTATCGGAAATGAGACATGCGACACGGAAGCCGTAGCTGCCCCGCCTACGGTACAAGACGGCGATACAGGGAAAAAGGAGGCAGCCGCGAAAGAGCGGCTTGAAAGGCTGAAGGCCAAGGCGGAGGCGCAGATGGAAGAGATCGCTCCCTACCTGTCCGACGGCTTTACCGACGAAGAGATGTATAAGGCGATGATTTCCAAAGGACGCTTGGACAACCGTCCCTGCCTGAAATGGAGACCGGTCAAAGATAAGCTGTAAGATGTCGAAAACGAAAAAGATACTATGTGCGCTTTGTTCCATCATCCCCTGTTCAGCTCTGGCGAAAAGCGGCAGCGTGAATTACAGTTGGGGTGCGGATGCGCTGGCGACGATGCACGACTACGTGGTAACGATGATGTTCTACGTCCAAGCTCTCTGTTGTGCCATCGCCGGGATTTGTGTGATTGTGTCCGGATTCCAGATTTACGTAAAGATGAACACGGGCGAGGACGGCATTACCAAGTCCGTCGTAACGCTTGTGGGCGCGTGTCTGTTCCTGATCGGTGCGTTCCTCGTCTTTCCTGCCTTTTTCGGCTATCGCATATAGAAACCATCAACCGGCGGCGTGTTGCCGCGATGATGATTCGGAAGAACTGCAATACTTACCCTAAAAATAAATAATCATGTTTCAAAAAATCAAAAGACAAATGAAAAAAATGTTTTCTGCTAAAAAAGTACAGATGCTCACACTGATGTTGCTGTGTGGCACGACGGCCGTCATGGCCCAGAACTCCGCAGGCGATTATTCCGCCGGTACGACTGCACTGGCGACCGTGACCGAGGAAATTGCCAAGTACGTTCCCATCATGGTCAAACTGTGTTACGCCATCGCAGGCGTGGTGGCTATCGTAGGCGCTATCTCGGTGTACATCGCCATGAACAACGAGGAACAGGACGTGAAGAAGAAAATCATGATGGTCGTAGGTGCATGTATTTTCTTAATCGCTGCCGCACAAGCACTTCCGATGTTCTTCGGTATCGGCGCATAAACCTTCCGCACGATGAAAGGCAAGAACGAACGCTACCCTGACTACCCGCTGTTCAAGGGTCTTCAACGGCCTTTGGAGTTCATGGGCATCCAGGGACGCTATATCTACTGGGCGGCAGGCGTTGCCGGCGGAGCCATCGTCGGCTTTATCATCGCCTACTGTCTCGCAGGGTTCGTGGTCGGACTGGTCGTGCTGGTTGCGGTCGTCTCGACGGGTATCGCCCTTATCATGCTCAAACAGCGGAAAGGGCTGCATACCAAGAAAGACGGGTGCGGGGTGTATATCTACGCCCACTCGAAGAAGCTGTGAGAAGAAAAAAACCATCACGGGCAACGTGTGGTCTTGTTGAATGTTGAACGCGGGCCGGCCGCCTGAAATCCGGGCGGCCCGGCCTTTTTTATCGTATTTTGAGATGACTTTGTACATCATTCTACTTTTTATCGCCTTGTGTGCCGGCATGGCCCTGTCGGTTTATGCCTTCGGTACCGGGGGCAAGCGCAAGCGTATCTTTCAGGACATCTATTTTTCCGTGGAGGAGACGAACGGTGTGGGTGTGCTCTATACCAAGACGGGCGAATATTCTGCTATCCTGAAAATAGAGAACCCCGTGCAAAAATACTGCGCGAACATCGACAGCTACTATGAGTTCACGCACCTTTTCACCGCCCTCGCACAGACGCTCGGCGAAGGATATGCCCTGCACAAACAGGACATCTTCGTCAGGAAACAGTTCGAGAACGAGACGGGCGACAAACACGAGTTCCTCTCGTCGGCCTACTTCCGCTACTTCAAGGGACGCAACTACACAGACAGCGTGTGTTACCTGACCATCACACAGGAGGCGAAGAAGAGCCGACTGTTCTCGTTCGACAACAAGAAGTGGCGCGATTTTCTGGTCAAGATCCGCAAAGTGCATGACCAGCTGCACGATGCCGGGGTACAGGCCAAGTTCCTGAACAAAGCCGAGGCGAGCGAATACGTGGACCGCTATTTCGCCATGAACTTCAAGGACCGGATCGTGTCGATGACCAACTTCAAGGCAGACGACGAGACGGTCTCGATGGGCGACAAACGCTGCAAGGTATATAGTCTTGTCGATGTGGACTGCGCCGCACTGCCTTCACTGATAAGACCTTATACCAATATAGAGGTCAATAACACGGATATGCCCGTGGACCTGCTGGCTGCCATTGACAGCATTCCGAGTGCGGAGGCTGTCATCTATAACCAGATTGTCTTCCTGCCCAATCAGAAAAGGGAACTGGCCCTGCTGGACAAAAAGAAGAACCGGCACGCCAGTATTCCCAATCCGAGCAACCAGATGGCCGTGGAGGACATCAAGCGGGTACAGGAGGTCATCGCGCGGGAAAGCAAGCAGCTTGTGTACACCCATTTCAACCTGATTGTCGCCGTACCGACTGGTACGGACCTGCAAAAATGCACGAACCATTTGGAGAATGCTTTCGGACGTATGGGTATCCATATTTCCAAAAGGGCGTACAACCAGCTGGAACTGTTCGTAAACTCGTTTCCGGGTAACTGCTACGGCATGAACGAGGACTATGACCGCTTCCTGACGCTGGGTGACGCGGCGGTGTGCCTGATGTATAAGGAGCACATACAGCACAGCGAGGAAACGCCACTGAAGATTTACTATACCGACCGTCAGGGCGTGCCCGTGGCGATCGACATCACGGGAAAAGAGGGAAAAAACAAACTGACGGACAATTCCAATTTTTTCTGTCTGGGACCTTCGGGCAGCGGCAAGAGCTTCCACATGAACTCTGTCGTGCGCCAGTTGTACGAGCAGGGCACAGACGTGGTGATGGTCGATACGGGTAACAGCTACGAGGGCCTTTGTGAATACCTCGGCGGCAAGTACATTTCCTATACCGAGGAAAGACCGATTACGATGAACCCATTCCGCATCAACCGGGCGGAGATGAACGTGGAGAAAACGGGCTTCCTGAAAAACCTCGTGCTGCTCATCTGGAAAGGCTCGCAGGGTACGGTCACGAAGACGGAGGACCGCCTGATAGAACAGGTCATCACGGAGTATTACGACACCTATTTCAACGGTTTCGACGGCTTCACGCCCCTGCAACGGGAGGATTTGCGTAAGGGGCTGCTCATCGACGACCGTAACCATGCCGAGAGGCAGGACGAGAACGAAGAAGAGCGGACCGGGCGTATCGAGCGCATGATCGACGAGATGGAACGCCGCCGTAAGGAGTTGAAAGTGGAAGAGCTGTCGTTCAACTCGTTTTATGAGTTTTCCGTGCAGCGCATCCCCGACATCTGTACCGAGAACCACATTTCGGGCATCGACATCTCGACGTACCGTTACATGATGAAGGACTTCTACCGGGGAGGCAATCATGAAAAGACGCTGAACGAGAACATGGACAGTTCACTGTTTGATGAGACGTTCATCGTCTTCGAAATCGACAGTATAAAAGATGATCCTCTCCTGTTCCCTCTTGTCACGCTGATTATCATGGACGTATTCTTACAGAAGATGCGTATCAAGAAGAACCGTAAGGTGCTGGTCATCGAGGAAGCGTGGAAAGCTATTGCCAGCCCGCTCATGGCCGAATACATCAAGTTTATGTACAAGACGGCCCGTAAGTTCTGGGCTTCGGTCGGCGTGGTGACACAGGAGATACAGGACATCATCGGCAGCCCTATCGTCAAGGAAGCCATCATCAACAACTCGGACGTGGTGATGCTGCTCGACCAGAGCAAGTTCCGTGAGCGGTTCGATGAAATCAAGGCTATTCTCGGCCTTACCGACGTGGACTGCAAGAAGATATTCACCATCAACCGGCTGGAAAACAAGGAAGGGCGCAGTTTCTTCCGCGAGGTGTTCATCCGCCGGGGAACGACCAGCGGCGTGTACGGCGTAGAAGAACCAAGAGAATGTTACATGACCTACACCACGGAGCGGGCGGAGAAAGAAGCCTTGAAACTCTATAAACGGGAACTGCGGTGCAGTCATCAGGAAGCTATTGAGGCGTACTGCCGGGACTGGAACGCCAGCGGTATCGGGAAGTCCCTGCCGTTCGCCCAAAAGGTCAACGAGGCCGGGCAGGTATTGAACCTTCATGTAAAACAATAACAATCAAATCATCAATTACAAAAATGGAAAAGATAGACATTAGCCAAAGTGTAAAGACACTTGAGTTCGGGAGCAAATATGAAGCCCGTATCCAGCGGATATTCCGTGAGTTCGACATCAAGACCATCCGGGATTTGTGCCAATGGCCCGGAAAGGACTTGGTAAGGGTACGCGACATGGGAAGAAAAAGCATTGAGGAAATAGAGGATGTTCTGGAAAGATACAATCTCCGGTTGGGGATGCTCGGTAAAGAACTGGACGAATACGCCGGCATAGAAAATTCCGTACAGGACGAGGAAGAAGAGGCGAAGTGGGAACAGCGCAGGTACGAGATCGCCAAGGAGGTATTCATACATCACCGTCTGGTGGCAAATTCCGCCGTATATGAGGCCGACGGACTGATACGTGCACTAAGAGGCATGACGCACCGTTGACGGATATCTGTTTTTAACCGGAGAGGAATCCATGATGAAACGGCTGTCACTTATCCTTATACTCCTGTCGCTCGCCGCCATGCAGCGTGTTCACGCCCAGTATTACAGCGTGAACTACGACGCACGCACGGTAGCGGCAATGGCTACCGCTTTCGGTACGGAAGCCGTGGCGGAAAGCTATTACCGGGAGCAGGTCGATGACATTCTCAAGCACTACAATGCGGCGGAAGTGGCCACGGCGGGGATTTTTGCCTCCAAGTTCTTGGAGCATAAAGCCTTTTCCGACCTCGGTATCTGGAATAGCAGTACGGAAAATTACTACTACCGCCGCATTTACCGCATGGTCTCGGAGAAAATCATGCCGAAGATATGGGTGGTGGCGAAACTGATGCTCCGCTCGCCTCAAACGGCTATCTACTGGGGCAGTTACCTGATGAAAATCTGCGACGAGACGAAAAGTCTGTGTATGCAGTTCGAGAGTGTAGTGACGAACAGCACGCTGGGCTTTTCGGACATCGTGTTTCTGGAAATCAACCGAAACATCGCTCCTCTGCTGAAACTCTCGGCAGTGGGCGACATCGACTGGCAGCGTATGTTGGACGATCTCGCCAGCGTGCCGGGTAACTTTACCAAGGAGAACCTGCAGCACGACATCGACAACCTCTACAACATGGGTGTCGGTCTTGCCTCGGCAGGTATCGGAAATATCGGTGACGTCCTGCTGCAGACCAGTTCTTTCCATGATCTGATGGGCGGCAGGGTCAGCAAGGTCATCGACCTGTATGACCATTACGGTGCGCTCTTCGAGCAGGCGGAACATGACCTCGGAGGTCTGCTGATTGATATGGTGGGCGGAGAGGACAACGTGGCGGGACTGTTCGATTTCAGCAACTACGACCTTACCTCGTGGATGACAGATTATCTGGACAAGACAGCGGGAAACTACTACACGCAACGGTGGTATATCGCCCGTCGCGAGCAAGGGAGTATCGCCCTGTGCGATTACTACCCGCCGACGGACGACAACAGCATATTGAACGGCGGAGAGTGGACGCGTTTCGAGACGACCGATCCCGGCTTCTATCCCAATGCCTCGCAACGGGAGCAAGCGCTCGCCAATTCGGAACGGTACGCCGGTTGGTCGAGAAGCCGGGTTCAGCAGCTCAACAGCCAAAACGACGGCTATACCTACACCATCGACTACTGGCAGAACGGTTACATCATCAGTCGGGGCGGCAAACAGACGAAGAAGGCATACGCTTACGAAATCCATGTGAAGAAAAGCTGGAACCGGGAGGAAATCATTTACGAGGAGGTGTTCGATTCCTATTCGATGGACCTGAACACGTTCAAGGCGCAACTCAATGCCCGCCTCTCGGAGTTCAACGACAACGAGGAGGGTTATACCTACTATATCGCTTCCGATGCGCGGAACTACTATCAGGCGACGGACGCTGCGAAGTTGCAAGGCTGCGAGAGCGTGACCATCAGTGTAACCTGCTCGGATGGGGCTACGCTCGGTCAGGGCACGACGCAGTACAAGTGCAGAAAGTGCGGCAAATCCCTGAACGCCCATTCAAAGGAGTGTGCCATGCAGACCACGGTTACGGAGAACGAATTGGACTTGTCCGAGTTGGACGCCATGCTGCAGGAGGCGGAGAACCAGGTGGCCGTCCTTCAGTCGCAAATCAATGCGTTGGAGAATGAGAATGCCGACCTGCTGAAAAAAATCGCCGAGGCGAGCGTGGAAGATGCGGCGGTGTACCGACAGCAGTACAATGCGAACAAAACACAGATAGACCGCCTGAAAAGCGAGCTGTCCGAATGGCAGAAGAAACAACGGGAATACACCGACGCGAAAACCGAGGCGGCGGGCGATAACGATGTGGCAACGGACGACTATTACCGCATACCGGCCATCATGCAGGACTGCAAGACGGCTTACAGCCTGTCGTGGCAGGACGGCGGGGCGTGGAACGGCTACACCTATGTCCGTAAGGCGACCATGCCTAACATCAACGGGGTCATCACGTTCAAGGCAACGGTCTCGATAGCCCGCAAACCGAAATATTTCCTCGGTATCAAGATACACCGTGCCATCGTGCAGATCAGTTGGGAACTGACCACGGAATATACCGACACGTATGTGGCTGACGTGCTGACACTCGACCCGAACCTGTCGGACGCGGAGAAAACGAAACTGGTGAACGACCGTATTGCGGAGATTGCACGGGAACACCCTTCGTGCAAAATCACGACGGAATACGCCCGTACCCCGCCATTGGAAGAGACTCCGACCGGGGAGGTGTACCATCTGCTGTGGTCGAGCGACCGGCTCGAAATCGCACGGGAAGTGGATTCCCGGATTACAAAAATCTATGCCGACCTCGTGTCGCTGGAAAAGATGATGCATTATAAGCGGAGTATCATCGACGTGCTGAAGGACGTGCTGCCCGAACTGGACATGGACGAGGGACGCAGGCTGACGCTCGTGGAGGAATGCCACGAACGTTGGGTGGAGAATGCGCGAAACCTGCGGGACGGAAACGGCAAAGACAGCGGAAAGGAGGTGCGGCCATGAAACGTGCCCTGTTGATGACAGTCGTGCTGCTGGTTCTCCTGCCCGGCATCGCCAAGGCGCAATGGACCTTCGACATCGTGTCGGTGGAAGCTTACATCAACGACCACAAGAAACAGCGGAGCCTGCTGCTGGCCCGCAGTACGCTGGAATACAGCAACAAGCTGCTGCACGAATACAGCCGCAAGGAGATCGGCGAGTACAAGGAACTGAATGTGGACTTGGACCGCTACACCCGTGCCTTCGATGTCATCGACGTGATGTACCAGTCCTTGCGGACGGTACTGAACGTGAAAAGCACTTATACGGCGGTCAGCGACCGTATCGGCGATTACAAGAGACTGTTGGAAGATTTCAACGAGAGAATCGTGAAACGGGGACGCATCGACCCCGGCGATGCGGTGATACTGGCCATCAACGAAAAGGCAATACGGGACATTGCCAACGACGGGGAGCAGCTCTACAAGTCAGTGAGCGACCTTGTGCTGTATGCCACCGGGGCGGCGGCCTGCTCGACCTCCGACCTGCTGCTGGTACTGGAAGCGGTGAACACGTCGCTGGACGACATCGAGCGACACCTGAACCGGGCGTATATCGAGACATGGCGGTACATACAGGTGCGTATCGGTTACTGGAAAGCGAAGATTTACCGTCCCAAGGTCAAGGAGATTATCGACGGAGCTTTCGGACGATGGCGCAAAGCGGGACGGCTGGATTATTAACGAACGATGAAAGGGAAAGGAGGCAGACTATCTACAAGTTGGGGGTTGACCTCCATGCCATCGACATCGAGCAGGAATATTTTAAAGGACAGAAAAGGCATTTCGCCTTGAATGTCCGGAGAAATAGAAACAGAGAAAGAAATTTTAATACAAACAAGCCTATTGGGATTATAACCAAGGGATAAAGAGACATTTAGATTGATGCAATGGAAAAGATTGTTTTTGCAAAAGACATTACGTTATATAAAGCCGACTGTCTTGAAGTAATGCCTTTTCTTCCGGAATCAAGTATCGACTTGGTTTTATGTGATCCCCCCTTTGGAATCACAGCTTCACAGTGGGATAAAATAATACCATTTCCGGAAATGTGGAAAGAGATCAGGAGAGTCAGGAAAGAAAATGCACCTACGGTCTTATTTGGCAGCGAACCGTTCAGCAGCCTTCTACGCTGCGGCAATTTAGAGGAATTTAAATATGACTGGGTTTGGGAAAAGTCAAAAGCAAGCAATTTTCTTCTCGCTAAAAAACAACCTCTAAAAGCACATGAGCTAATAAGTGTCTTTGGTAAAGGTAGAACCCCTTATTATCCCATCATGGAGGAAGGTGAGCCTTACGGGAATCGCACGAAGAGAGGGAGCAATTGGACAGGAATAGGCAAGGTACCCAATCCTACATTCAGGAATGAAAACAGAGGAACAAGGTATCCACGAAGTGTGATATACTTCAAAACAGCGGAATCAGAAGGCAAAACGATTCATGTCAACCAAAAGCCGATTGCATTATTGCAGTATCTGATAAGAACATACACAAAGGAAGGAGATACTGTCCTTGATTTTGCATCGGGGAGCATGAGCACCGCAATTGCCTGTATCTATACGCATAGAAAATGTATTTGCATTGAAAAAGACGAGACGCATTTCTCGCAGGGAGAGAAACGAGTCAGGAATGAGTACCAATATTTACGGCTTTGAAGCAGGCCCTCAAAGTATGACTATACGATATAAATAACTGTAAAATAATGAATAACCGGAAATTAATATGAACAGAACTCTCTTACTCATGGCGGTTGCAGCAGTTGCAACGAGCGGTGTCAAGGCGCAGTCGGTTACTTACAACCATGACTCGCCGAAACAGAACCAGATTACGGTCATGGAAACCGGTACGGGTGCTCTGTCGCCCGAACTTTACTACACGCTGCTGCACAACAAGTACAAGAAGTCGGCGGCAAGCAAGAACAAACTGTCGTTCCGCACGCTGGCGGGTGTGAACCTGTACAACCAGACAGACGAGGCGGAAGCCATTGACTCGGCTCTGGTCAAACGTGCCGAAATCGAGGCGCTGAATGTGGCCGACCGGCAGATTGACCTCGCATGGCTGGCCGAGGGCGATAAGATAAACGCTCAAATGGAGCGGTTTCAGCGCAACATAGACCGGATTCTCCTTGCCGGGGGCACGACGGACGACAAGGAGCGGTGGACGGAATACTATCATGTGTACCAGTGTGCCATCGACGCAACGAAGGACGCTTATATGCCCAATGCGCAACGAAAGAAAGAATACCTGCGGATCTACGAAGACGTGGTACGGCAGAACGAGATTCTGGTCGGCTACCTTGCCCGAAGACAGAACGCCACGGCCACGGACGGATTGCTGAACGCAACCGCCGACCGAACCTTGGACAAAAGCAGCGTCGTCAGAAACGCCATGAGCCGCTGGAACGAATCGCGCCTTGCGGTGCGAGGTTCACAGTCGGACGGCGGTACTGGAACGGGCGACGGAGACGAGACGGTAAACAGAAGGAACTAAAAGCATATAACCTATGGCTGACGGAAATATTCTTTCGGATTTCGGTATCGACCTCTTGGAAGAGGAGATCGACGACGTGATTTTTCAGACCAATGAGTTCCTGACCGACGCGACCTTTACCGGCTCGCAAGGTCCATTTTGGTGGATATTGCAGATGTGCATGGCGCTGGCCGCCCTGTTCGCTATCGTCATGGCGGCAGGCATGGCGTACAAAATGATGGTCAAGCACGAGCCTTTGGACGTGATGAAGCTCTTCAGACCGCTGGCCGTATCGCTCATTCTCTGCTGGTGGTATCCTCCGGCAGATACGGGCATGGCAAACAGCGGGAGCAACTGGTGCTTTTTAGATTTCCTCTCCTATATCCCGAACTGCGTCGGTTCGTACACACATGACCTGTACGAGGCCGAAGCCTCGCAAATCTCGGACAAGTTCGAGGAAGTGCAGGAGTTGATTTACGTGCGCGACACGATGTACACTGCCCTGCAGGCACAAGCCGATGTCGCCCACACGGGTACGTCCGATCCCAACCTTATCGAGGCAACGATGGAACAGACGGGCGTAGACGAGGTGACGAATATGGAGAAGGACGCAGCGAAGCTGTGGTTCACGTCGCTGACATCGGGTGTCATCGTGGGAATAGACAAAATCATCATGCTTATCGCCTTGGTGGTGTTCCGTATCGGTTGGTGGGCGACGATATATTGTCAGCAAATTCTTTTGGGAATGCTCACCGTATTCGGGCCTATCCAGTGGGCGTTCTCGCTCCTGCCCAAATGGGAAGGTGCGTGGGCGAAGTGGCTCACGAGGTATCTGACGGTACATTTCTACGGGGCGATGCTCTACTTCGTGGGCTTCTACGTACTGCTGCTGTTCGACATCGTGCTCTGCATACAGGTGGAGAACCTGACGGCGATAACGACAAGCGAGCAGACGATGGCGGCCTACCTGCAAAACTCCTTCTTCTCGGCGGGCTATCTGATGGCGGCAAGCATCGTGGCCCTGAAATGCCTGAACCTCGTCCCCGACCTTGCGGCATGGATGATACCGGAGGGTGACACGGCGTTCTCAACCCGAAACTTCGGCGAGGGTGTGGCACAACAGGCTAAAATGACGGCAACAGGCGCAATGGGTACGGTAATGAGATAACAAAGTAACGATAAATATTCAAACAAAATGGTCATCAAGAATTTAGAGAACAAAATCAAACTGGTCGGAATTATTTGCTCTGCCTTTCTTGTGGGCTGCGTCATCATCAGCGTGTCGAGTATCTGGACGGCCCGCACGATGGTTACGGACGCTCAAAAGAAAGTGTATGTGCTGGACGGCAACGTGCCCATACTGGTACGCCGCACGACAATGGAGGAAACGCTCGACGTGGAAGCCAAGAGCCATGTCGAAATGTTCCACCACTACTTCTTTACCCTTGCTCCCGACGACAAGTACATCCGCTACACGATGGAGAAAGCGATGTACTTAGTGGACGAAACGGGCTTGGCGCAGTACAATACGCTCAAGGAGAAAGGCTTCTATTCCAACATCTTGGGAACGAGTGCCGTCTTTTCGATTTTCTGCGACAGTATCACCTTCAACAAGGAGAAGATGGAGTTCACTTACTACGGGCGGCAGCGTATCGAACGGCGCAGCAATATCCTGATGCGCGAACTGGTTACGGCGGGACAGCTCAAGCGTGTACCCCGGACGGAGAACAACCCGCACGGGCTGCTCATCGTGAACTGGCGCACGCTGCTGAACAAGGACATCGAGCAAAAGACAAAAAGCAACTATTAACTCTACCAGCCCTATGAATATCAAAGGATTCAGACGTATGCTGTTCGGCGAGAAGATGCCGGACAAAAACGACCCGAAATACAAGGAGCGCTACGAACGCGACGTGGACGCCGGGCGACGCTTCGCCAAGGCGACACGTATCGACAAGGCAGTGGCCAAAGTACAGGGTTTCGCCAACGCCCACCGGACGCTGTTTCTCGTCATCGTATTCGGCTTCGCCATCTGCGGGCTGACATGGAATATTTACCGCCTGACGGTGGTGTACCGCCATCATCCGGTCCGCCGAACGGCCACGGAAATGCAGGATTCCGTGCTCCGGGAACGGCATAAGATGCTTTCCGTACCGCATGTACGAAGATTCGATACGAAGGAAAGCGGTACGGAAAGGCCGGAATAGAACGGCAGGCTTATGAATATGCCGTTCGAGAGAACTATAAGCAAGTATGTGCAACTCAATTAAAGGGAAACAATGAACAATATCTTCAAGAGAATCAATTTCAGGCAGCCGAAGTATATGCTTCCAGCTATCCTCTATATTCCCCTTCTCGGCACGTCGTACTTCTTTTTCGACCTGTTCCATACCGAGAAGGCCGAGGTACAGGATAAGACACTCCAGACGACCGAGTTCCTGAATCCCGAATTGCCGGACGCCCAAATCAAGGGCGGCGACGGTATCGGCAGCAAGTATGAGAACATGGCCAAATCATGGGGCAAGATACAAGATTATTCTGCTGTGGACAACATCGAGCGGGACGAACCGGACAATAACCAAGAGGAATATGAATCGCAATACACCGAAGAGGATATCGCCCTGCTTGACCGGCAGGAAAAGGAGAAAGATCTGGCAGCGGAAGCGGCCGATGCCAAGAGACGGGAGCAGGAAGCTCTTGCAGAACTGGAAAAAGCACTCGCCGAAGCGAGGTTGAGAGGACAACGGGAGGTCATGCCGTCCGAAACGGACAGCACCGCAACGGCGGCTCCGCCGGACACGATGACGCAGGCCAAGGGAACCATCGACGAGGAAAGCCGTTCGGTCAAAGCTCCTGCGGAGACGGACAAGGCAAGTGAGGTGGTGAAGAAGGTAAAGACGACTTCGGACTACTTCAACACACTGGCGAAAGATGCACGGGAACCGAAACTCATCAAGGCGATCATCGACGAGAACATCAAGGCCGTGGACGGCTCGCGTGTGCGGCTGCGCCTGCTGGACGACATCGAAATCAACGAGAGCGTGGTCAGGCGTGGTACTTACCTGTATGCCACAGTCAGCGGTTTCTCTTCCGGACGTGTAAAAGGAAGCATCAACAGCATATTGGTGGAGGACGAACTGGTCAAGGTCAGCTTGTCAATCTACGATACGGACGGGCTGGAAGGACTTTACGTACCCATCAGCCAATTCCGCGAGACAAGCAAGGACGTGGCGAGCAGTGCCATGTCGGGCAGCATGAACATGAATACCAGCGGATACGGTAACAGCCTCGCCCAATGGGGTATGCAAGCGATGAACAATGCCTACCAGAAAACGAGTAACGCCATCAGCAAGGCCATCAAGAAAAACAAGGTGAAGCTGAAATACGGGACGTTTGTGTATCTGGTGAACGGCAGGGAAAACAGGAACTAAAAGGTCAGTGACAATGGAAACAGATATATCAAAACTTCATAGGGGAACGGACGGCTTCTATTACGAGGACTACATCGCTCCCGATAAGCCCGAAACATTCGTTGGGAAGCTCGTAAGTACCGAATGGTGGCACAAGGGGGTACGATTCGCCCTGATATGCAACTTTCAGGCAGTGGACGGGCGGAGGATTGCCTTATTCGCCTTCCAGAAGCATACCGGTTTTTACGGACCGAGAGACGGTGCGGTCAATTTCAAACATGTGGAGAAGAATACCCTCTGGGAGTGTGAAATCCGGAAAACCCGGACGGAACGCTGTACCTGGATGAGCGCCCGGCAAATTGTAGAACCGAAAACAGACTCAATATGATAGAGGCGGATCGCATTTACCTTATGGACTGCATGGAGGGCATGAAACAGATAGCGGATGGTAGCGTGGACGCCATAATCGCCGACCTGCCTTACGGGGTGTTAAATCGCAGCAATCCGTCGGTGAACTGGGACCGCCAGATACCGTTCGCAGCCTTGTGGGAGCAATATCAGCGGATTACCAAGCCGGACAGCCCCATTATCCTGTTCGGGCAGGGGCTTTTCTCCGCATGGCTCATGCTGTCGCAACCCCGGCTGTGGCGGTACAACCTCGTGTGGCAGAAAGATCGGGTGACGGGACATCTCAATGCCAAACGTATGCCGCTCCGGCAGCACGAGGATATTCTGGTATTCTATAAAAAACAGCCGGTCTATCATCCGCAGATGACACCGTGTCCTCCGGAACGGAGATATCACGGGAGGCGTAAAACGGAGGGATTTACCAACCGTTGTTACGGAACGATGAAACTCTCACCAGTACGCATAGCCGATGACAAATATCCGACCTCGGTCATCTTCATGCCGAAGGAACACAAGAAAGGTGCGTTCTACCACCCGACACAAAAGCCCGTGGCGTTGATGGAGTACCTGATACGGACCTACACTGACGAAGGCGATGTTGTACTGGACAACTGTATCGGGTCAGGCACAACCGCCGTGGCCGCTATCCGCACGGGACGGCACTACATCGGATTTGAAATCGAACAGGCGTACTGCGAGATTGCCGAGCGGCGGATTCAGGAGGAACTGGAATGCAGGAACAAGGCACAAGAGGAAAAAGAGATAAGGGAAGAAAAACAAAATCAATAAATCAATGACATGGACAAAAAAGGAATCGTAACGGCATTTCTTCTGGCGGCAGGGCTGCTGGGAACGCCGAATGTACAGGCACAACGAACCTACGAGGAGATGGAACAACTTACGGTAAATGAACAGGTAACGACGGTCATCACGGCCTCGGAACCGATACGCTTCGTGGACATCTCCACCGATAAGGTTGTCGGCGACCAACCGATAGACAACATCGTCCGCCTGAAACCGAAAGAGGGCGGACACGAGGACGGCGAGGTGCTGGCCATCGTGACCATCGTAACGGAATGCTACCGCACGCAGTATGCGCTGCTCTACACCACACGGGTGCGGGAGGCGGTAACAGACAAGGAAATCCAGTTGCAGGAACGGAACGCCTATCACAACCCGGCGGTCTCGATGTCCACCGTGGATATGACACGCTTCGCCCGGCGTATCTGGAACTCGCCCGCAAAGATCCGCAACGTCGCCACCAAGGCACATCGCATGACCATGCGGCTGAACAACATCTACTCCGTGGGCGAGTATTTCTTCATCGACTTCTCGATAGAGAACCGGACGAACATCCGCTTCGACATCGACGAGATACGGGTGAAGCTGGCAGACAAGAAACTGACCAAGGCGACCAACGCACAGGTCATCGAACTGACCCCGGCACTGGTGCTGGAGGCGGGCAAGACGTTCCGGCACGGCTACCGGAATGTGGTCGTGGTCAAGAAAATGACGTTCCCGAACGACAAGGTGCTGACCATCGAGATGACGGAGAAACAAATCAGCGGGCGTAACATCAGCCTGAATATCGACTATGAAGACGTGCTGTCAGCCGATTCGTTCAGCGCGGCATTGCTGGAGGAGGAATGACAATGAGAAAGACGATTATCCTGACGATTGCCTGCATGTGCCTCGCCGTAGGAGCGTATGCACAGCGAGGCAGCGGCCGCCTTTCGCTCGGTGCGGGGCTGCTGTACAAGAACGGGCTGGACGTGACGCTTGCCTACGAACACGAGATGAACTACCGCCATGCGTGGGAGTTCTTTGCCAACGGCTACCTGCAATGGGCGGAGTGCGAATCCTGCAAGCATGTATGCCCGAAATCTTTCTGGCGGAATTACCGTACCTACGGATTCGGCGTGGCTTACAAACCCTGCGTCACGAGGGGACGCAACCATTACGGAAGCCTCCGAATCGGGGCTTCGGGCGGAAGCGACACGAATAAATTCCTTGCAGGACTGCACTTCGGCTACGAACACAACTATGTGTTGCGGGCGGGCTGGACGCTATACTGGCAAGTCAAGGGAGACGTAATGATAAAGGGGGCCGATGTGCTGCGTACAGGGGTCGCCCTCGGTATTAAACTACCTATAAAATAAGGGAAAGATGAAACAGAACATTATCAGAAAAACGTGCCAGATAGTGCCGGTTCTCCTCATAACCGGGGCATTGGCTGCCTGCGACGCACATATAGAAGAACCCGACAAGACGGTACGTCCCGGACATGTCCTCTGCGTGGACGGCAAGGCCGTACCGTACAGCGAGTACGAAAGTTATGGGGAACAGGCGATTGCCGTCGTCTTCCATACCTATTCGGACGGGGAAACGGAAGGAAACGGCTATGCCGTCTATCTGTGGGATATGACGCCGAAGGCTTTTGCCGACAGCCTCGGTGTCGAGCAGGGTACGTCGGCGGACATAACGGCATACGACGGGAATGAAAACACGAATGCCCTGCACGCGACGGACGAAACGACTTCTCCGATGGCCCAATCCGTTTTTGCCCTGTGGAAATACGGGCAGAGCGCCTATGTTCCCTCGGTGGCTCAGATGCGCCTGCTGTATGCGGCACGTGGCATTATCAATCCGGTCATCGAGAAATGCGGTGGAGACCCGCTGCCGACCGAGGCCGACGAGTGCTGGTACTGGACATCGACGGAGGTGGAAGGACAGCAGACGGTCAAAGCATGGCTCTACTCGACAGCCAGCGGAGCCATGCAGGAAACGCCCAAGACGCAGGCGCATAAAGTGCGTCCCATTATAACCATCAACAACTGAATTTATGATTATGAACGGAATTAAAGATTTCAATGCACCACAATATGTGGATATAGTACATCCGGACAAAGGATTTTTCGGGTATCTGTTGAGATGCAAATGTCCTAAGCAAGAGGACGTTTCCGGTAATTACATATTCCTCGATGATGGAATAGACTGCTACGAGAGGTTTCCTTCCGCAAAGAACCGCAGGGAAGAAATCCGGACGGAATGGAACGGTCGTATCAGCCGTTACCATGATATTTTCCAAGGGCAGCTCTACTATGTCAATGAAGAATTGATTGAAGGTTTCATTGATTTCATGACTTGTGGCTCTGACGATGCTGTCCGGATTTTCCTTGAGAAGTTTACAGCGGAAGTACGGGCTTCTGCAATATATGACGCTTTAAGGCTTAAACCTCTATATGCAGTTTCCCATGTCTGCCAGCTTACTGCTGATAACCGTATGCAATGGCCTCATATCCATGTCCTCTGGGGCATTAAAAAGAATTGACATAGCAATGGAAGAGAGCAAGGAATTACAAGGGTTCTACAATATATTCCGTGCAGCAGTGTACGTCTCCGTGCTGATGGAGTTTTTCGAGTATGCCATTGACCCGGCGACATTGGACCACTGGGACGGTATCCTTTGCAATATTCACGGGCGTATCAAGCAATGGATGATATACAACGACGGGAATCTCGTGTACAGCAAGCTCGCCACGATACTGCTCATCTGTATCACCTGTCTCGGAACCCGGAACAAGAAGCATTTGGAGTTCAACGCCCGCCGCCAAGTGTTATACCCGCTCACGGGTGGCCTGTTGCTGCTGGCCCTGTCAGTATGGCTGTTCGGTCATCCGATAGAAACAAAGTTTTATACACTGCCTTTGAATGTCATTTTTTACATGACTACTTCCCTCGTAGGCGTGATACTGGTACATATCGCACTGGACAACATACCGAAGTTCACCAAGGACGGCCTGATGAAAGACCGCTTCAACTTCGAGAACGAAAGTTTTGAACAATGCGAAAAATTGATAGAGAACGAATACAGCGTAAATATCCCCATGCGATACTACTATAAGGGAAAATTTAGAAAAGGATTCGTTAATATAATAAACTGTTTTAGAGGAACTTGGTGCGTCGGAACTCCGGGCAGCGGTAAAACTTTTTCGCTAATAGAACCGTTCATCAGGCAACATTCGGCCAAAGGCTTCGCGATGGTCGTATATGATTACAAATTTCCGACACTGGCCACAAAGCTCTATTATCATTACAAGAAAAATCAAAAGCTCGGCAAAGTACCTAAAGGATGCACATTCAACATGATCAACTTCGTGGACGTCGAGTACAGTCGCCGGGTGAATCCCATTCAGGCAAAGTACATCAACAGTCTCGCCGCTGCGAGCGAAACGGCGGAAACGCTGTTGGAATCCCTGCAGAAAGGCAAGAAAGAGGGCGGCGGAGGCAGCGACCAGTTTTTCCAGACCTCGGCGGTGAACTTCCTTGCTGCCTGCATCTACTTTTTCGTGAATTACGAAAAAGAGCCTTACGATACCGACGGCAATATTCTATACGCGGAGAAGCAGCAAGATCCGGAAACAAAGTTCTGGAAGCCGACGGGCGTGGTACGAGACCGTGAAGGCGGCAACATCGTGGAACCGGCCTATTGGCTGGGCAAATATTCGGACATGCCGCATATCCTGTCGTTCCTGAACGAGAGTTACCAGACCATTTTCGAGGTACTGGAGACAGATAACGAGGTCGCCCCATTGCTCGGTCCGTTCCAGACGGCTTTCAAAAACAAGGCAATGGAGCAGCTGGAAGGTATGATAGGTACGCTGCGTGTCTATACCTCGCGCTTGGCGACTAAAGAGAGTTACTGGATATTCCATCGTGACGGCGACGACTTCGACCTGAAGGTGAGCGACCCGAAGAATCCGAGTTACCTGCTGATAGCGAACGACCCGGAGATGGAGAGCATCATCGGTGCGCTGAACGCCCTTATTTTAAACCGTCTCGTTACCCGTGTGAATACGGGACAGGGCAAGAATATTCCCGTGAGCATCATCGTGGATGAGCTGCCGACACTGTATTTCCACAAGATAGACCGCCTGATCGGTACGGCACGAAGCAACAAGGTAAGCGTGACGCTCGGCTTTCAAGAACTACCGCAGTTGGAAGCCGATTACGGCAAGGTGGGTATGCAGAAAATCATTACGACGGTGGGCAATGTGGTGAGCGGTTCAGCCCGTGCCAAGGAGACACTGGAATGGTTGTCCGGCGACATTTTCGGCAAGGTGGTACAGATTAAGAAGGGAGTTACGATAGACCGGGACAAAACCTCCTTCAACCTGAACGAGAACATGGACAGTCTCGTACCCGCTTCGAAAATCTCGGATATGCCAACGGGCTGGATATGCGGTCAGACGGCACGGGACTTCATCCAAACAAGAACCGGTATAGGCGATTCAATGAACGTACAGGAAGCGGAGGAGTTCAAGACCTCGAAGTTCTTCTGCAAAACGGATTTCGACATGAAGGAAATCAAGAAGGAGGAAGCGGCGTATGTACCGTTACCGAAGTTCTACACGTTCAAGTCGAGGGAGGAACGGGAACGCATTCTTTATCGGAATTTCGTGAATGTGGGAATGGAGGTAAAAGAAATGATAAAGGACGTGCTGAACAAACGGGGTGCGAAATAGAAAGCCGACTTTCGTTATGGAGGAAAGCAAAAACGCCTGCAATGATTCCGTGATTATTGCAGGCGTTTCGGTGTTTCCGGTCTATCTTAGAAAAATCCTGCGGAGTTGATTCTATCATTCAATACTACACAAAAAGTATATTATACTAAAACAAAATCAACTTTCATGACTCTTGAAACGGAAAATAATGCTACCTTTGCAGTTGAAACAGAAAACAAATCATATACTGTGGATATAGAACAAAAAAGCAAAATAAACCAACTGCTGCTTTCCGCCACTCCTAAAGGACTGTTGTTCTCTGAATGGCTGAAAAGGAACGGTTATTCCGACCAGTTGATAAAAAGATACCGGGAATCCGGCTGGCTTGAGATGTTGTCAAAAGGAGTCATGTACCGCACAGGAGACAGCCTGTCGGCATACGCCGCATTGTCCTGCTACAACAAGCAATTAGGCAGGATGTTCCGCATTGCAGCGCATTCCGCATTGGAGCTGTTCGGCTTCAATCACTATGTGCCTATGGGCAAGCCGTTGCTGATGGTGACACATGGCAAACAGCGTGTTCCGGAATGGATACGCAACGATGTTTTCGACAGGGTGATAAAACCGTTTTCCACCGATACCTTTTCAGAGCCGCAGACCACAACGATTGTGAAAGACGAAGTGGATCTGCTGGTCTCCACTCCCGAGCAGGCATTTTTGGAATGTCTGTTGCTCGCGCCGCAACAATATTCCTACATGGACTTATTCTATATGATGGAACAATTGACAACACTACGTCCCGAAATGCTACAGCGACTGCTTGAAACGACCAAGAGCCTGAAAGTAAAGCGCATGTTCCTTTATATGGCGGAAAAGTCGGGACACTATTGGCTTGATGCTCTCGATACCTCAAAAATAGAACTGGGAACTTCCAAATTACAACTGGCAAAAAACGGGGTTTATATCTCCAAATACAAAATAACCGTACCCAAAGAACTGAACGAATATGAATGACATCTATAAAAAACAGGTGGCATTGCTGATACGCATTATGCCGTCCGTGTACCGCATCAAAGATTTTGCAGTGCATGGAGGTACGGCTATCAACCTGTTCCACAAAAATATGCCGCGGTATTCAGTCGATATAGACCTCACCTATATTCCCGTACAGGAAAGGACCGAGAGTCTGGAAACAATCAACAATCATCTGCAAACCCTGAAAACCAGCATAGAAAAATCCATACCGGGTATCAGGGTGATTCACAAGCCTGATGTCTGGAAATTACAGTGTACTTTGGGCGGTGCGACCGTCAAGATCGAAGTAAACGGAACAAAACGGGGCATCATCGGGGAAACAGAGGACAGGAAACTGTGCGAACGGGCTGAAACGGAGTTCAATATGACCTGTAAAGCACGTACCGTTTCTTATTCGCAACTTTACGGGGGTAAGATTGCGGCGGCATTAAGCCGCCAACACCCACGAGACTTATTCGATTGCAAATATATGGAAATGGCATCGTTCCATGATGTCAAAGACGGCTTCATGCTTTGCCTGTTAGGGAGCGACAAGCCTGTTATCGAATCTTTGCAGCCGAACGCCATCGACCAGACGGAAGCACTGGAGAACCAGTTTGAGGGAATGTCCGATACCCCATTCACGTATGCGGATTATGAAAAGGCAAGGCGTAACCTTATTCAACAGGTAAACGATAGCCTGACCGAAACGGACCGGGAATTTCTTCTGTCATTTGAAAACGGCGAACCCGATTGGGAAAAATGCTGTGCCGGGGATTTAAGCCGCTATCCGTCCGTAAAATGGAAGTTACAGAATATAGCCAAGCTGAAAAAGAGCAATCCTCAAAAGCACAAGGCGGGATTGGAAAAGCTACAGGCATTCTTATTTCCGGAGGAATGACAAGTTTTTATGGGCCCCAATACGAGTATAATATTTCAAAAGCGAGTCGGACGACAGATGCGGCATACGACATCGTGATAAATGGTAGGAAACCAGAAATGTGGAATTACAAGCTGATACTCGGCTTCATTCCAACCTGTCATTATTAGCCTATTTTTAAGCCGTGCCCTGCTCGTTTTCCGAAAGGCACGGCTTTCATCCCCCAAAAAGAGGAATCAGACAGTGACAACAGTTACATATAAATTCTGTCGCTCCTGTTCGCAGAATTTATCGTACTCGGCTTTGTCCGTACCGCTCTCGATAGCCCGGTCGATGACACCGCCCAGTTCGTCGAAACAAACCTCGTTGTTCACGCATTCCACGTCCATTCCCTTCACAAGATAAACCTCGTAATAATCCGAGCCATTGAGCACGACGATGACATATCCCGCGTGCAGTCGTCCGTTTACCTTGATGCGGAGTGCCGGCAAATCCCTGTATAGAGTGGCGGCAAATTCTTCGATACTCCATGACATGAGGACAGTCATAGGAGTTAATGTTACTAACTGTTCCTTAATAATCTGTGCGATCTGCATTACATATTCTTTTTCCATAACTCTAAATTTGTAAGTTTATAAATTATTATTCCATGATTCACTCGAACCAGTCCGGGTTATCCTTTTTGAGTTCGGCTACCAGCTCGTTTTCGGGCAGTTGAAGGGTTCTCTCATCGGTAAAGAAAAAAACTTCGTCATAAATGCTTTCGGCTTCTTTACTGGCGAAATCTTCATTTTCGTCATTGAAACTACCGGGCTGCAAGGCATCCAGCAGTGTGGTCGGGGCAATCAGCAGTTCTTCGCCATCGTTGGCTTCCACAACACGGCATACATAGCTCTTGCCGCCAAATTGAATTTCATTTGTTCTCATATTATCCTCCTTATTTTAATGGTATATTACGTCCGTGTTCATTGAGGTACTCCATGATGCGCTTCGCTTCCTCGTGCGAGACTTGGTTTCGTTCGTCATAGTGCCGCGTTTCGTCCGCCATGACCTTGATACACGCCTTAATCAGGCGATACAGGCTTTGCTGAAGCGTGGGGTGCATGTCGGGGATTGCTGCCGCGAACCGTTCGGGGTTGAAACTGAAACTGTTTACCGCCATTTCCCAATCTTTGGCGAGGCGGTACTCTTTGCTTTCTTTAATGTCCATATTCTTGAATTTTAATAGTTCTCGTTGCATATTCTGTCAAGTTCCCTAATTATGGGTGTCACCTCTTTGCCTGTAAGCCTTTCTATGTCATACAGCAAATGCTCCAAGCGGTCATACGCCTTTTCTCCCGCTTTTGTAAATTCTCCGGTGCTGTCGAATGCGTTACCTTCACACCCCAGTTCTTGCAATAATTCTTCTAATGTCTTCATTTGTTGAATTTTTAATGTTTGTTTTTCTTTCCCTCTGCTCGGCTTCCTTGTTACCGGAGCCGCTTCGGGTTTTATGGTGCTTTCCGGGGCTGGCGAAAAAGCCCTTTCCGACGTTTTTTCTTGCCAATTACGCTTCGTAGAAGGAAGAATTTGCAAGAAATACACTTCAAAACGACGGAATCAGGCGCGACAGCCCATATTTGCACCGATAAAAACCGATGCGGCGACGGACAGGAAAGCCAGACGGAAGAGAATATGGAAACCTGAAAGCAATAGAAAAGGAGGACTGGAAGCTAAAAAAGAGAATTATATATCTATATATGGATAATTGTTGCTATATTTGCATATAAATAGCGATATATTGATATTATGGAAGCAACGAACTATACCACAAACAGCGATATGCTGACGCTTCTGGCGTTGCGTGTCAAGGAGTACCGTCTGGCAGCTCGCATGAGCCAGAAGGAGCTGGCCGAACAGTCGGGCGTGAGCCAGACGACAATCAGCCATTTTGAACAAGGGGTCAGCCGTAACCTAACCTTGGCCAATTTCATCTCCCTGCTGCGTGCGCTCGGTCAGGAAGAACGGCTCGCGGAAATCCTGCCGGAACTGCCCATGCCGCCGATGGCACTTCGGGAAATCGAGAAACTGATACCTAAACGAGTTAGGAGGGGCAAGAAATGATAGAAAGTCTCGATGTGATACTATGGGATAAAAAGGTCGGCACGCTTGTCGCCAACCGGGAAGGACACCGCAGTAAAGCCTGTTTCTACTTCGACAGCGATTATGTCCGCGACGGCTATGATATCGCCCCGCTCCGTGCGCCGATAAAAGGGGTTGCCGCACAGCGTGGCCTACCGGTCTATCCCGATGAAGAGCGGCTTTTCGGCGGCCTGCCGTCGTTTATAGCCGATTCACTGCCCGACCATTGGGGAAACACCGTGTTCAACGAATGGGCCAAAGTGCATCATATCCGTATGAGGGACTTGTCCGCCCTCGACCGTCTCGCCTATATCGGACGGCGTGGCATGGGGGGATTGGAGTTCGTCCCGCCCGCTGCCGAGGAACTGGAGACACCGTTCAAGGTCGAGATCGCCGATCTCTACCAACTGGCCCGGCAGGCTTTCGAGGAAGCCGGACGGTTCAACGTCCCGGTATCGGGCAACCTGATGGTCGAAAGCCTGTTCAAGGTGGGTACGTCCGCAGGAGGGCGACGGCCCAAGGCAGTGGTCAACGTCAATTTCGAGGAGGGACAATGTTACTCCGGACAGGTGGCGACCCCTTATCCGGGCTACACGCCGATGATCGTCAAGTTCGACGAACACCAGAAAATGCCGACGACACGGATAGAATACAGCTATTACCTGATGGCCGTGGATGCCGGGCTTCAGATGATGCCGAGCCGCCTGCTTGAAGGCGAGCAGACAGCGCACTTCCTGACCGAGCGTTTCGACCGCCGGAACGGCAAGAAGGTGCATATCCAAACGTTGGCGGCCATGAATCCCTCGGCGGATTCTTACGAAGCACTGTTCGAGGCAGCTTGCCGTATCGGCGTGCCGCCGGGGGAACTCCGGCAACTGTTCCGCTCGATGGTGCTGAACGTGCTGGGCGGAAATGTCGATGACCACAACAAGAATTTCAGCTTCCTGATGGGCAATGACGGGCGTTGGCACGTTGCTCCGGCCTACGACTACACGTTCTCGGTCGATCCGGACGCGCCGTACTATGTAAACCGCCACAGCATGACGGTCAACAACAAAACGGAGGGTATTGCAGCAGAGGATTTGATGGAAGTAGCCCGCCGGTATGGTATAAAGGCCGCAGAGCCGTTCATAGAAAAGGCCATAGGCATCGTCTCGCATTACCCGGAATACGGCCGGGAGGCCGGTGTCGGAGAAGAATGGATAGGAACGATAGAAAAGGAAATCGCCGCACGAGTGGAATGCGTGAGCGACAACCGGGCAGACCGATTAAAATAGAGCATGGGATTTCATGTAGGGGAAATGAACCCACCCGACACAAAAGCGGGTGGGTTTGTCATTGTCATTCCGCCGCCCCTTTCTTGCTTAGGAGGGTCAACTGGTCGGGACGGTCGGGAAACCAATAGGCGTCGCTGTCAAGATACACGCATCTGTCACCGTTCCAAGGCTTCCTGAAAGCTAATACCTCTTGAGGGCCGAATACTACTCCATAATCGTTTGTAAATGCCACTATGTCGCCTACGGTCAAATCGTCCTCCGTATCCATGACTTCGGAAAGGCGATTGTAAAACTCCATACCTTCGGCCTCGCGTTCCGCTTTCCAGCGCAAAAAATCCTCTTTGTGACTTCTGCCCGTACTTATCGGTGATAATTCCGAAGGCAAAACCTCCGCTTCCGAAGTACCGGACGAAATCAGAATAATGCTGTCGTCTTCCACGTTTTCCGGTGCAGAAATCACTCGGTAAGCCCCGTCGGATAAACCGTTGTCCGGGTCATGCCAATAAAGCAGATTCCCGGTCTTGATAAAATCGTATTTTCCCATTGTCTTGTGAGTTATTGATTATTTATTTCCCTTTTTTCGATTCCTTTCCTTCGGAATCGCTTCGAGGTTTTACAGATGCAATGCACGGTTGTCGGCACGGCTTCATACGACGGCTCTTCTTGCCAATTACGCTTCACTTGGGAAGGAAGAATTTGCAAGAAGTGTACTTCAAGCCGGCGAATCAAGCGCGACGTCCGACTTTCGCATCGGATAAAACCCGTGCGGTGAGGGACGGAAAAGCCGGATGGGAAGAACAGGCGGTTCATACCGCTACAAAAGGGAAAGAATGCAATTATAAAAGGAAACGGGCGGTGGTGGGGTATTCGGGAGGCTGACTATAAAAGGACGAAAGCGGGCGATAAAGACAAAGGAGATAGCGCACCGCCTGTGTTATCGGTACGCTATCTTGTACATTCAATTTTCGGAACCCGAAGCTTTTCATTTTGAGGAACAACCCTTTTTAAAGACCTTCCTCTCCGAATAGCTCGATGTTCGCTTTTTGGAAAATTTGCGGGTTATGCTGATAAAGAAGCGGCAAGTTCAGCATAGCCATCGGATATTCTACGAATCCGCTTCTGCGTTTGTAGCCGGAATCGGTCGCCAGTCCGTTTTTCACCAAGAACTCCATTGCTTCGGGGTAATGATTGACGTCGATAAATGTACGGTCCGGCAGACCGAGTGCATCCATTTCCTCCAAATTGACGGAAAGCACGATATATTCGTCTTCATCTTCCACCATTACCAAGGTGAGAGCCAACCAACCATTGCGGTAAAACTCTGGTACAAAATAATACTTTTCGCCTCTGAACTCGTATTCTTTCTGCCTGAAAGAGCTGTCCGGCTCTACGATTTCAAATTCATCTTCACCTGCGGTAAAGGTAATCATGGGATTACTGGCATCTACATACGCTTCACCTGCTTTGTAGCACAAATACTCTCTGTTTTCGGAACGCACGATAGCAAATTGAATTTCCATAAAATTTTAACATTAATCAGTTGAACAATCTGTTTATTTTTTCCCTCCTTTCGGAAGCCTTCAGGCTTCTCCCGTCGGGATTTGATTTTTACGTGCATCAAAGATTGCCTTTCAGGGAGAAACAGGCAAGGAATTTGGGCAGAATTTTATAGCTGCGGTATTGAGCGTCCGCGAAATATGGACGATTGAAAATCGGGAAAGCTGCTGAAAAATTGTGTTCAAATAGCGTAGCGGTACTTGAATGTTCCTCCAAGGCAATACCTTTGCACCGGAAAAAGCATGTCCCGACGGGCAGAGCCGTTGGCGAAGGGATTTCCATACAAAAGGAAAACGAAGGGGTAAAAAGGGAGATCTGCCGGCGGCAGTGCTAAAAAAGACAGCCGCTCCTGCGGCTATCTCCCTGTAGCGTTGCGCTATTTTTTCCCGGCCTTGCTATCCGGCTTGTCTTTCCGTTTCTTCGGAGAAAACAATCCGTTGAAACAAACCGTCGTGGCAAAGGTACGTGCCTGTGTCGCATTGCACAATCCTGCTCCGGGCATTGTTGCACCGTTGTAATGTTTGCAGTCCTTACATTTCATCATTACCTCTTTTTAGAAACCAGCAGGGCGGATTTCTCCGTCCTGCTATTGAATTATGGTCAAGCAGCAACCTCTTCGGTTTGCGTATGTTCTTCGGGTTGTACCTCTGCCGTGGGTTGTGTATTTTCCGCCTCGGCGGCTTCTTCGGGCTTCGTCTGCCGTTCCTTTGCCAACAAGGCGGCTTTGCGTTCCTCGATACGTTTATGGCGTTTCTCATACACCTCATTATATCCACTTTCAATTTCGGCGAGCGTGTCGGGCATGTGCTTACGGGCAAAATCAAGCAAGAGGGTGGCAGCAGCGTTATTGCCGTATGCGTCTTTGAAGTTGTCTATCAAGAAATCCCTGCGGATAACGGCTTTCTGCTTGGCTGTTAGGTTGGCGATGATGTTCATTTTTTCTTCGTCCTCAAGGTGTTGGTAGGCTTTTTTCTCCCCGATACCGAATACCCCGAAGTGTTCCCTGCGGAGAGACGACAGCAGGAAGAAATATATCATCTTTTCTTCGTCCTGCGTGAATTTGCTTTCAGACGTATCAACGTCCAAAATCTGTTTCTGATAAAGGCGCACGTATGGGGCGGCTATATCGTGAACAAAATCAAGGAACTGACGAAATGAAAGAGTTACGTTCGATAACGGAATAAACTAATACGCGAGAAACATGGCTGCTACTGTCATCTGGCAGTAATAGCGGACTATCAGCCGCTCAAACCATTCAAGTCGCACGGAATAAAAGTCGCTCTCTACGGGCAAGTACCTCTATCTTTTACGATATACGGATCTGTTCGGTGATGATGAACAATAGAATCTCATTTTTTACATCATTTATTATAACTGATTTGTGTTCATTGAATTATCCCGCTATTTTTGCAAACATAATTCTTGCTTTCCAGAAAAGCCAAGAATATAGGGACAAGTATTTTTTAGTCGTTGCATTAAAAACATTATAATTTATGAAGAAAATCGTATTGACTTGTGTCCTCGTTTTTTCAGCCTGCTGTGTGACCCTGTTTGCACAAGAGGACAAAAAAGAAAAGGAAAAAGTGAAAATAGAATGCTGTTGCGAAGACTGTACCTGCCGCGAGTGTAAATGCGATACAAACTGCTCGGAATGCAAAAGTTGCCGCAAAAATGAAGAATGCAAAAGCTGTGTAGATTGTGAACATGAAGGTCGTTGCTGCGATTATCATCGTCATCACAAGAAACACAGAAGAGGCGGATGTTGCAGGGGATGTTAAACAATCGCCGTTCCAAATTATAAAAAGTGAGGTTATGTCAGGGTTTGACACAACCTCATTTTTTATGCGCAAAGAGACAACGTCCCCTTCCAGTCCTGCGTGAAAATAAGCAGGGCATTCTACCGTATGCCATCACATTTTGGGCAGAACCGGGTATGCTTAATCTTCAAGAGACTTTCTTAAAACAAGTTTTATTGCTTGTTTCCTTTTCTCACCCTATATCCTGTCCACAGACACCATACACATCCTCCTCCCACGAGAAAGATAAACACGTAAAAAGCCATTTTTTTACCATTCCCGTGAAATGATTAATGATTAACAAAAACAAACGGAATCATCTGTGTTTTCCACCCGCAGGACTTAATGCGGGGGCCTCTCTGGATTCGGCCAGTGCCGCCACGCACTCTTCGCATATGGACTTGATGTAATCCAGTACCATTAACGGATCGACGCTTTTGCCGTCGAGCTTGCAGGAAATATGCAGGTGTTCACCGGTGCTGCGTCCTGTAGAACCGGTAATGCCGACGACATCCCTCGGCCGGATAGCCGCTCCTTTCCGGGTAAGGATACGTGATAGGTGGCAATAGCTGACCGTGTAGTCTCCATGCCGTAAGGTCACATACTTGCCGGAGGATTTGTCCTGCCCGACTTTCACTACCACTCCCGCCATCATGGCCATTACCTCGTCGCCCCTCGCATGGAGGTCGATTCCGTTGTGAAACTTTCTTTTTCCGGTAAAAGGGTCTTTCCGATACCCATAAAGCGAGTTGATTTTCATCCGGCGCAGCGGATAGCTTACGCTAAGATAACGTTCTATCCATACGTGCTTGCAAGTGTCGGCGGACAATGCCGGAGCACCGACTCCTGCCGGCGGTAAAGTGTCTTGGACGGAAAGCGTGTATCCGGGCAAGGTTACCGCATTATCCCTACCGGCAGAAACGACTTCAACCCTGTATCGGAACGGCACGGTCGAAACCGTATTGAATTGTGCTTGAACGGGGCCTGCGACACTTGCAGCACCCGCCATCAAAAACAGTAGTTTCTTTCTCATGCGGCAAATATAACCAGCTCTGCCCAAGATGTCCCGTTTCCACGACCTTTTTCGACCAAAGTACAACAAAAAAAGCATTCAGAGTATGAATTTATGCATAAAATCATACTTTGAACATAAAAATAAACACTCTTAATACACTAATATTATTCTATTATATACAGCGAAATGAAAAGAATCTATCTTTGCAAAGTATAATTCAAAATACAAAATCAATTATGAATACAGTACGATTTGAACTAATTGAATTGCCCTATCCGACACTGGCCCGCTTCGGGCTTACACAGGAGATGATCGAGGACTTGCCGATGCGTGTCCTTGATGAGATTTGCGACGGTCGGCACTCTCCCGTGCTTCCGGTCCGTGTCCGTGACGAGAAGGGAGAACTGATAGAGAGCCGCAGTCGCTTCGCCCTTGTCCGCAGGGACGACGGCCGGCCGGACGTGGTGTTCTATCCCGTCCTGGAATCCTCGCCGCTGGAACGCTATGACGAGGCGCAACAGAAACAGCTTCTTGACGGCAAAGCCATCATTGCGGACGTGGAGACAGCGGACGGGCGGCACAGCAAGGCATTCGTGCAGATAGACGAGGGAACGAAGCAAGTGATGTATGTCCCCACGCCGATTATCGGGCGCAACCTGCAAGTGCTGGCCGAAATAATGCATCTCGGTCCGGTAGAGGTAAACGGAATGCAGAACGGCGAACCGCTGACGCTGGTCGTAGACGACGAACCCGTCACAGTGGGTATCGACCTGCACGACAAGACCGGCATCCGCTTCTGTTCGGGCGACAGCCAAAAATGGAAAGAACAACCCAAACGCGAGTGGGACAAATACACTTTCGGCGTGTACGGCTGCTGGGTGATGGACGACGACGGCAATCTCGGCTACGTTCCCGAAGAGGAATATACCGAGGAACTGTGGAACGAACAGAAGAAAAGCGCCGAGCGCAACCGTGCGGCGGGACTTCACAAATAACATCTTAACATTCATCAAATATGGCAGAACACCAATATTATCCCGAAGAGGTACTTATCGAGAAGATGGAGCGCGGCCAGTACGGCTGGCTCGACTATGTGAATCATTTCTCACCCGAATGGCAGGAGGAATATACCCGCTATTGCAAGGAGCGCGGTCTCATGGTGGGCAATGAATCGGCCGCCGAGTTCGTCCACTACAAGGACGAGCAACTGGAAGCGGCGATGGAGAGCGGAGACGCATAACGGAAAACCTTTTTAACAACGGATTATGGCGATACGAAAGAATACCAACCCCCGAATGATGGACCTGCAACCCGAAATGCAGGACATATTGAGGCGTAACGGTATGCAGGCCCACGTGGTCAGTAACGGCACGGGCTACCGGCTCGTGGTGCAGGGCCACGATTCGCCGCTGCTGACCTACGACCTTACCGAGCGTCAGATGTTGGCCCTGACGGACTGGGGGACAAACTCGGCCAACAAGAAAGCCTACAACGTGTTCACGAGCATTGTAGGGAAAGACTTTTATATGCCCAAGAACTTCGTCCATGCCCGTAACGCCAACGGCCGTGTCGCTATGGGACTGCACGGCTATCGTATCGGTATGGGCGAATACGGACGTGTGGGACGGCTGGGTATGCCGCCTCCGTTCCTCGGTTGGACGCCACGCCACCAATGGGGTTTCCATCTGCGGCGGGTCGGCGGACAACTGTTCTATCCGGGACCACCCATTGTCCCTGAACGGTGGGACGGGCGCATGAAGCCGGGCGAATTGCAATCGGGCGGCTACGGATTTTATTACAAGTACAAGGACGGACAACCTATACAGTCCGCACGACAGACTGATGTCCTGCAGGACTTGCAAACGGTCATCACGCCGATAGTCAGCCGTCCGCGCAGCACGGAACCGGCTCGTACCTACAAGGAGTTGATTGCTTCTCCGGTTTATTTTTCCAACGAGAAATGGCAGGAGTGTCTTGCCTCCCACGGTCTTATCGTCGATAAGGAGGCACGGACCCTGACCGTACAGTCCGAAAAGGTGGCCGCCGATATGGTCTATGACCTGACGGAAGAAGAAACGGCCGTCCTGACCTCCAACTCCATCGAGGAACAACCTGTCGAGAAACGACTGGAAGTCCTGAACGGGGTAATCAGGGCGGATTTCGCCGACAAGGTAACAATGGCGGATCTCGACAGCGAGCGGCGTATCACCCTCGGCTTGCACCCCGAAGTGCAGGAGGAACTGACGCAACGCCAGCAACAGGAGCAGGAAATCCTCTCCCCTCTGGAAAACCAGCTCCGGCAGGAGATGCCGTATGGCGCAACCGCTTCCGTCGATGGACGGGATATTTCCGTGCTCGACGAGCGCAAGGGCTGGTACCGGGAAGAACGGCACGGCAGAGAGATCGAGGTCGGCGAAATAGCCGTACATCCATCCCCCATAGAGGGTAAGTACAAAATGACGGCCGTCATCGACGGGCAAGTCATCAGCCATGAGATCAGCCAGAAGGATTACGATAAATTCCTTGCGGTCGATGACTACCATCGCATGAAAATCTTTTCGAAGATATTCAGCGAGGTGGACATGAAGATGCGGCCGGAAGCACAGCGCGGTCTCGGCGTGAAAATTTTCGCCGCCCTCACAGCGGGAACGGTCATCACGGCGGGCGTCGTCCACGGCTTGCGGCATCATCATCACGGTCCGGAGTTCTACGGCGAGCGTTTCGGTGGCCCGCCACACCCGTATTTCAAACCCGGTGTCGATACGCCGAGAGACGTGGCCATACGCAATTTCGAGGCACAGATGAATCAGGATATTAACGATATGAGAAGAGGGAGATAAAGACAACCATGAGAGAAGGAGACCTTACCTACGACGACTTCCTGCAAAGGCTGAACATTCAGGACGTGCTGATTGATGCGGGCTACCACCTGAACCGGCGCGACGGCCTGCGCTATCCCTCGTATGTCCGTATAGACAGCGAAGGACGACGTATCCGCGGCGACAAGTTCATCGTGACGCAACAGGGAAAATGCTGCTTCCAAGCCCAACAGCAGAAAGTCTATAACATCATCTCGTTCATCAAGGAGCACCCGCAGTTTTTCGCTGAATATCGTGCGGGCATGTCTCCCGACCGGCTGGTGAACCTCGTGTGCAACCGGCTGCTGAACCATCCCATCGAGGACCGGACAACGCGGATTATCCAGCCCAAGCGGGACATCCGCCCGTTCGACATCGCGGACTACGACATCCACAAGTTCAACCCGCAGGACCGGGAGACACAGAAGAAGTTCTATCCTTATTTCAAGAGCCGGGGTATCGACCTCTACACGCAATATGCTTTCCACCGCCACTTCTGTCTGGCGACGAAACATCGTGAGGACGGTGCGGCCTACACCAATCTCGCTTTTCCGCTGACCTTGCCCAAAGGCGACGGTACGGTCGTGGGCTTCGAGGAACGGGGACGTGCAAGAATGGACGGAAGCGGCAGCTACAAAGGCAAGGCCGAGGGCAGCAATTCGAGCGAGGGGCTGTGGATTGCCAGCCCTGCCAAGACCCCACTTGCGGAAGCCAAGCGTATCTACTGGTTCGAGAGTGCCTACGATGCGATGGCTTATTACCAGCTTAACCAAAAATGGAACAAGGAACTGCGAAAGGAAGTGTTCGTCTCTACCGGTGGGGCACCGAGTCAGCAGCAGTTCAAAGCCATGATAGAGGCTGCTCCACGCGCTTACCACCATCTCTGCTTCGACCGGGACCGTGCCGGACAGATCTTCGCCATCAACTTCGCGCTCACCCATGCGGGCAAGACATTCACCAGCAACGTGACGAAAGACGACAAACTGCTGGTCCGTATCAGTGGCGAGGAGAACCAGAACTACGAAGTAAAACTCGAACCCTTCGACTTTCACAGGATAATCGGCACGCTTTTACGTCCCAAAGAAATCTATCGGGAAGATGGTACGCTTGACTATCGGACAATCGGCGACGGATATTTACAGGAGATGAGCATGGTGTGCCAAGACGAGTACGAGATGGCTCTTGCCGAGGGTTCGGCCAGTGAGGAAACACTGGAGGGCATGAGACAAAATATCATGGCCATAGAAGATGCGATCCGTAATCTTCCCGCTCCCGGCGAGGACAGCACCGACCTTATCGTGTACGAGCCTGCTGAAAAAGGCTATAAGGACTGGAACGAACAGCTCTTGGCAAAGGCCAAGCTGCAAGAATCAGTTCACGAAGAGCCGGCCAGAAGAGAAGAACCCGAACAGGAACGGCAAGCACGTTTCCACCGATGACAATGCGGCACACCCCACATGAAACAACAAAAGAGAAGACAATGAATGACAAAGAACTGACACATGACGATTTTTTGCAAAGGATCGACATCCGGGATGTACTGCTCGATGCCGGTTATCGCCAGAACCGACGCTTCGGTTTGCGTCTCTCTTCGTTTATCCGTACGGACAGTGAGGGAAAGCGTATCCGGGGCGACAAGTTCGTCATCACACAGCATGGGAAGTGCTGTTGCCAGCCACCCCGGCAGAAGGAATACAACGTCGTTTCGTTCATCAAGGAGCACCCGCATCTTTTTGCAGAATACCATGAGGGCATAAATCCGGATCGGCTGGTGGAACTCGTATGCTACCGCCTGCTGCATTACCCTATTCCCGAACAGGAAACCCGCACAGGACAACCCCAGCGGGACACCCGACCGTTCGACATTGCGGACTACAACATTCAGAAGTTCGATCCGCAGGACAGGGGTATGCAGGAGAAGTTTGCACCCTATTTCGAGAAAAGGGGTATCGACCTCTGTACGCAGCAAACCTTTTACCGGGACTTCTGTCTGGCGACCCGACACAGCGAGGACGGTCAGAGGCGCACTTGCCTCGCCTTTCCGATGACGTTACCCCAAGATACGGACAGAATCGTAGGCTTCGAGAAGCGAGGACACGCCTACACGGACGGTAACTCCAGCTACGACGACATGACCGAGGGCAACCATTCGGGGGAAGGTGTATGGATTGCCAGTCCTGCCCGGACAGCTCTTTCGGAAGCCAAGCATATCTACTGGTTCGAGAGTGCCAGCGAGGCGATGGCCTACTACCAGCTTCATCAGGCGAAAAACCAAGAGCTGCGAAAGGCGGTCTTCGTCTCAACGGGCGGCGAACCTACCGAGAAACAGATGCGAGGCGTGCTTGAGCTTACGATCCCGGCCCGGCAGCATATCTGTTTCGACACCGGTCGGGAGGGGTGGAAGTTTGCCCAAACCCTGCAAAAGGAAATCTGCCGCACGATACGCTCCACCATTGAGGAGACACCGGAGAGGAAGCCATACCTCGATTCCATACCGGACGGCAATGATCTGGACGAAGGAGAATTTTATCTGTTGCCCAAAGGCGGCTTGCAAGAGAGCTGCATACGATTCGATGCCGAACGGGAAGAAGCCATGTCAATGAGTTCGAGCAGGTTGTGTGCTCCGGAAGATGTGCAGGACCAAATAGATACCATGAGGAAGTGTTACCGTGAGTTCCGCGAGAAATTACGGGATTTTCTCGGTATCGACAAGGAGCATGATGTCGCCATTTCCCGTGAAATGCCGGACTGTCGCTATACAGGCTGGAATGAACAATTGCTGGCAGAGCAACAGCAGGAATCGGTCCGTGAAGAGCCGGTCAGAGAGGAAGAACCTGAACAAGAACGACAAACACATTTTCGCCGATGACTATGCAGCATTCCATACAAGACGAGTGGAATATCCTTCTGCGGCCGCATACCGGGCAATTCGTCATCGACGAACTGCCGCTGATGTTCGTGTGTATGGCGGGGCTGGTGTACGGCGGCATGGAAGGTCTGCCGTTGAGCAGTATGGCGAGAGTCGTTTCCTTATTTCTGCTCCTCGTGTTGCTGTATCGCTTCATCTACCTGCGTCGGATACGTTACAGGGTCGGCGAAGAACAGCTTGTCAGCGAACACGGCATTTTCATACGCAGGGTGGACTACATGGAACTGTACCGTATCGTGGACTTTCAAGAACACCAGAGCCTCCTGCAACAGATTTGCGGGTTAAAGACGGTTCGCATTCTCTCGATGGACCGGAACACGCCAAGTCTCGACCTTATCGGCATCCGGCGCAGAAACGACATTGTGGCAATTATCCGTGAACGTGTGGAAATCAATAAACGAAAAAAGGGAATCTATGAGATTACGAATCATTAGTATATGGGTGTGTTTTGTATTTGCCAGTCTGCTTCCGCAACTGGCCAAGGCGCAGATTGCCGCCTCAAACCCGCTGGAATGGGCGGCGTTGGCCGAGGGCAATGAATTGATTAACGGCCAGATAGACAAACAAATCAAAGGACAGACGCAGACCGCCCTGATGCAAAACAGTATCGCAGCAGAGTTCAACCGCATACACGAGTGGGAGAAACAGTACAACAGCTACCTCAAGACGGCGAGCGGCTATGCCTCGTCGCTGAAAGCCTGCACGCACCTCTATAATGACGGTGTACGGATTTTCCTCACACTGGGAAAATTGGGCAAAGCGATACGGAACAATCCGCAGGGTATCGTCGCCAGCATGAACATGAACAACCTCTATATCGAGACGGCGACGGAACTGGTCTCCGTGTTCACGCTGCTGAACGATGCCGTGGCCAAAGGCGGAACGGAAAACATGCTCACGGGGGCGGAACGGAGCAAAACCCTGTGGGCTTTGAACGACCAGCTCGCGGCATTCAGCCGGAAACTGCATCTGCTCTATTTGAGCCTGCGCTATTATACCCTGAACGACGTGTGGAACAACATAACGGCGGGTATGATAGACCGCAGCAACGGCGAGGTGGCCCGTCTGGCCATGTCCCGCTGGCGCAGGGCGGCAGCCACCGCCCGTTGAAAAAAGGATAATAAAAAACGAAGAACGATGAAGCGGATAATCTCGATATGGATTCTGTTGCTGTGCGCCGGTATCTCGAAGGTACAGGCGCAGAACGATGCGACCCTTGCGGGAATGATTCTGGTTTATACCAACAAGGCCGAGAAGGAACTGAAAAACCAAGAGAAGGTCATGCTGATGCAAACCACAGGGCATGTGTGGACAAAAGAAGAAGTGGAAGGTACGACGGACTTGCAACGGGAGTTCAACAATTACCTGAACTCGTTTCGTTCGATTGTCTGCTATGCGGCGCAGATTTACGGTTTCTACCATGAAATATCGCAGCTTACGGACAACATGGGCGACTTCACCAAACAATTGAGCAGACATTCGACGGGTGCATTGGCTGTCGCCCTCTCCACGCGGCGCAACCAGATTTATCGGGAGATGATATTGAACAGCGTGGAGATTGTGAACGACATCCGCACGGCCTGCCTGTCGGACAACAAGATGACGGAAAGGGAACGTATGGAGATCGTGTTCGGCATACGCCCGAAACTCCGGTCGATGAACCGGACGCTGCAACGGCTGACCAAAGCCGTGAAATATACCACGATGGGCGACATCTGGCGAGAAATCGACGAGGGCGCACGCCCTGTCGCGGACAAGTACGACATCGTGAAAGCTGCCCAACGGCGATGGCGGCAAAATGGAAGAAATGTTAGACCCTAAAAAAGAATAAAAATATGGGAGCTTGGGATACGATATTGAAATACGGCGGAAAGGCCATGAAAGGCATGGGCAAGGCCGCCAATGCGACGGGAAAAAGTGCCGGTCATGCGGTACTGCATCCCTCGCAGACCCTTCGGGGAGCCGGGCAGGCGGTCAAAATGGCCACCACCGGAGCTGCCGTCGGCTATGTGGGCTGGGAAAAACTGACCACCGACAAAAGTGTCGCACGGATCGTCAGTGAGGCCGTAGTCGGCAAATCCGCCACGAATGCCCTTGCAGGTACGACCGAAGACATGAAGGAACTGAAAGACAAAGCCGGAGAGACGGTCTCTGCCATAGGCGAGGCTGTGGGAGGCACGGACTCGAAACTGAACGGGGTATCGAACTTCCTGCGGGAAGCCTCCGGCGGTGGGTTGTTCAACATGCTCAGCGGCTTTTTGCGAAACCTCGGAGGAGGCAATGTGTCGGGATTGAACATTGCAGGACTGATTGCGGCGGCGTACCTCGTGTTCGGACGTTCCGGCTGGCTGGGTAAAATCGCCGGTCTGTTTCTGGGCATGATGCTTATCGGTAACAATGCGGGCGTTGTCCGCACGGTTCCCTCGGAAACGGTATCGAGGACACAGACGCCGACACTCTCTCCGGAGGAACAAGCGCAAAGCGGAGGAATGAGAAGGTAGGAACACATAAAAAATATATATCACAATGAAATATACGGAAGAAATGATCCTGCACTCGGACAGCGGCTACTGTATGCCGTTCGAAGAGCCGCGGGGAAAAGACGTGGAACTGTCGCTCGGTTACGGTGAGCAGGTACACCCGACAACGGGAGAAAAGTTCTTTCATCACGGGATAGACTTCAAAGCGCGGTGCTACATGCTGTCGGCTGTGGCCAGCGGCATCGTGTCGGGCGTGGGAAACGACCCGGTACACGGCATTTGCCAGACAGTCCGTTACGGCGGGTACGAGGTGACATACGGTCATCTGTCGAATGTGTTCGCCCAATTCGGACAGCGGGTGAAAGCCGGACAAACGGTGGCTTTGAGCGGTGAACGGCTGCATATAGAAGTCAAATTCAAGGGTGAGGAACTGAACCCGATAGAGTTCCTGACCATGTTGTACGGCAACATCAAGGCTTTGCAGGAAGCCGGGGATAACGGCACGGCAGGTTTTTACGATGCGGAAACGGGAGTAAAAAACGACTACGAGAAGGACCAAAGGGAAATAGAAGAGCTGATGCTCCGCTTTCTGCCGCTTTACATGGAGGATTTGCAGCGGGGAACGTACACGGTGCCCGCACATACGGAACAGTCGCTACGCCACATCTTCACGATGGGAGCGATGAAAGAGTATTTCTACGAGCAGATGCCGAGCATAGCCAATCCCCTCGGACTGGGGCGCAAAGCCATGCCGCTTGCCTGCAAAGTTCAGAACCTGCTGATAGCGGATTTCCTGAACTACCTTGCCCTGCGGCATGAGGTGTACCTCTCCACAATGGGCGGCGAGGTAAAAAAAAACTTCATGACGAAGCTGTAGCGGGCTGCGGACTCATCGACCCGCTGGCGGAGCTGGACATCGACATCCAGAGCTTCGACATATCGAGGATTGTCTCCGTCTATCCCGACCGAGCCGGAGTCCGCTGGTGGACGAAAGCATGGTTCAACAACCGGGAAGAAGGGGAAGCCTCGGTGGAAATCGAACGGGAACAGGCGGTACGCTTCATTCAAGACCGTATCGAAAAAGATGCATGGCTCGAAGAGTTCTTCCCCAAGCAAATGGAAGTGTACCACAACGCCATCGAACAAACGAAGGAACAACTGCTGAAACAGATAAACATGATATAGAAAGATATTGATTATATGGACGAAATCAAACATAGCAGGAGGTTTGCGGAAATAGAGACCCTCATGGGCAGTTATTTCCGCCATCATCTCGTCCCCGTCATGACGCAGACGCAAACCTACCTGACCGAGAAGCAGGGCGAGGAAATGAAGGAGTATTCGACTTCCATAAACGGCATACTCGGCATGATGGCGTCGGCGGGCCAACCGCTCTCCGACCCGTACCAAACACTCAAGGTAACGGGAGAATGGAACTCCAAGACAACCGAAGACTACATCGGGATGTGCAAGGAACGGATTCTCTCGTCGGAGGAAATACAGCACGATCTCGCCTACATGGCCGGCGAGTGGCGCAATGCCGTCGTGCAGGAAGTCGGACGCGAGCGTTACGATGAACTGTCGCAGGAATTGGGCTGTGACCTCGCCTACGCTTTCGTGGACTACCGCATGGAGCAACTGATGATAGATCATCTGGTGAAGGAACGTATGCCCAAATCCTCGGCGGACTACATCATCCGCAAAGCGGCTGAATCGAGCTTGTTGGGGTTGCCGCAGGCGTTGAGCCGCTCGCCGCTGGCCGAAGAGATAGAGAGGCGCGGAGAGGCCGCTTATCGTCCGAGCAAGTTTGAGAAAGGCGCAGGTTGGGTATTGGGGGCTTCAGCCGATACCGTCATGCTGGGCGGCGCAGGTTCGTGGGCGAGCTTCGCACGGTTCATCGGAGCGGATACAGCCATCTCGGCCGTTGCCGATCACTTCGGGGCAGAAGAGACACAGACGCTCTCCGCAGAGGAGTGTATCAGCAAGGGGGTGTTTGGCAGCGAGAAAAACGTTTTCGACACTTTCCGTAAGGAAGCAGCCTCAATTTCCTCCAAAGAAAACACACTCTTGGCCGAAGCCAACGGAGAGTTACAGAAAAAGATACCGATTATAACATTCGATTTTATGGATTGGTGGAAAACAGACAGTATAAATATGCCGTGGCGGGAAGAAACTGCCGGGGAAGAACGGAAGCGGACAGAACGGTATAAAGATGTGCCGATGGTGGTCGCTCCCGGACAGGAGGAAGCCTATCTGCAAGACTTGGAAAGAGGGAAAACCGAAACGGAACAAGCTGGTCAGGAATCCGAACAGAGGGAAAAAGAGGCGAAAGAAGTGCAGGCTTCCACAGTTTCCACCGAGAAAACGATACGGGAAGAGCCATCCGGACAAGAACCGCAGACCATACAGACCAACGAGAACGGTTGGGACGGGCTGACCCGTTTCCTCGGACTGGAAGGTTTCAGCGAAGTCATGAGTAATCCGGGCAGTGTGTTGGCCATGCTGCCAGACATGCTATTGGGTATATTCACAGGCAAGACGCAATCGCTGGGACTGAAAGAAAACCTGCTGCCGATAGCGAGTATCGTGGCGGGCATATTCGTCAAGAATCCGATGCTGAAGATGTTGCTTATCGGCTTGGGTGGTGCGAACCTGCTGAACAAGGCGGGGTACGAAGCATTGGGAAAAGAAAGGACGGAGAGAAACGGAAATGTGGCCACGACCGACAAAAAGGTGCAGTACAGACGCTATCCCGATGAGCCGCTCAATCCACGTATTGTGAATCCGGTACTGCAAGGCAATACCCTTATTGCCACGATAGACCACGTGCCCTGCACGGTGCAGCTTAATTCCACGGTGGCGGACGCCTACCGTGCCGGTGCCTTGCCGCTGAACACGCTGGCCAATGCCGTGCTCGCTCAAAGCGACCGTCTCCGTCAGATGGCTTCACAGAACTATGACAACGGACAACAGGAGACCATCGTGCGGACACGGGGCATCCAGTAATCCCATCTTGTAACCGACAAAAATTTTGGAATATGAAAGAGAAATCGCAGATAGAAAAGAATGCCGAGGAGCGACAGATAGAGTTGCTCTCCACAGCTTTGAACGAAGCATCGAACGCCGGAGGCCACTGGCTCAACGCCGCTGGCAAAGGTTTTCCAAAATTCTACCCGCGCGGTGTCGCCGTCAGCCCGTTCAACGGGTTGTTCATGGCCTTGCATTCAGACCGGAACGGGTGCAAGACCAACCTGTTTACCCTTTACAGCGATGCCAAGGCTTGCGGCACATCTGTCCGTGAGCACGAGCAGGGAGTTCCGTTCCTGTTCTACAACTGGAATAAGTACGTCCATCGCAACAATCCGGAGGACATCATCAGCCGGGACGCCTATCTGAAACTGGACGAGGAGGTGCAGAAACAGTACAAGGGCATACATAACCGGGAGATTCGCACACTTTTCAATATCGACCAAACGACACTACCTTACGTGGATAAGGAGGAATACGATATGGTATTGCTGAAAGACGGCAGTGCTGTGGAACGGGGATATTCCGAGGCCGACGAACGGCGATTGCATATCCGTTTCAACGACTTCCTGCTGAAAATGCGGGACAATCTCGTGCCCGTGCGTTCGGACGGAAGCGGAATGCCCCATTACGAGACAGACCGCGATGCGGTCTATATGCCGCGCCAACGGGATTTCGGACACTACAACGATTATGTACAGGAGGCACTGCGGCAAATCGTAAGTGCCACGGGACACCAGCAACGGCTGGCCCGTGAAGGCATGGTGATGAAAAACGGTATGGGTCCCTCGGAAGATGCCCTCAAACAGGAACGGCTAATCGTGGAGATGGCTTCGGGAATCAAAATGCTGGAATTGGGACTGCCCGCCCGTCTGTCCGACAAAAGCCTTGAACTGGTGGACTACTGGAACCGGGAACTCAAGGAGAACCCCAACCTGATGGACGCCCTCGAAAGCGACGTGAACAACGCCCTCGAAGTAATCCATAAGGCAGAACGGGGCGAGAAAATCGAATATGCCACGATGCGCAACCGCCGGCAGACCTCGGACATGCAGGAGCAGTTACCCAAGCATTTCTATGTAGCTGACGAGATCCGGAAACACCCGAACAAGGAGGATAAGACCATTGTCATCGTCATCGACCCGTCCTCGAAATCGGCGGATGTGATACTCCCTGCCGGTGCGTCGCCGGAAGTGGACAATGAAGTGCCGGGCATAAACAAGGCCCGTATCGGCAGGGCTTTGCGAAGGGAAGGGATCGAAAACGTGCGTTTCTTCAATCCTGACGGCGCATGGGGGTACAGGCCCGATGATACTTATTTCGCCCAAAAACAGGTGTCACTGGCCCGGCTGAAGAACTGGGCATTGGAGATGCTTTCCACACTGGACGTAACGCCTGCGGTCAAACGGGCGGACGAAATCGGCTTCGACCAAGTACAGATGATTCAGGACGACAAGAACCGCTGGGCGCTGTATCTGAAGCCCGAACATCAGAGCGGGTACAGTATCTATCCCGACAAGGACGACCTGAACCGCTTCTTCTCCACACTCAAACAGTCGATGGACAATATCGAAAATGTACGCATGGAGCTGGCGCACAAGTATTATACACTGGCGGAAACACAACCCGATCTGAAAGTGGACCTGTTCAGCAGCGGGGCGCAGGACATCGACCTGAACCGGATTCAGCGTGTGTCCGTGTTCAAGACCAAACAAGAAGGGACTCTGTGCGTGGCGACCATCGACGGAAAGAAATTACAACCCCGAAGCGTCACCCGGCAACAATGGCAACGCATGTGGGTGGCGGAGGACCGTGCCAAATACAAATGCCATCTGGCGGCCACGCTTTTCGCCGACGTACTGCGCAAAGGACAGACGCAGGAAGAGAGTGCCGGAAAGAAACAAGGAGAAGAAGATACCCAGCAGCAGGATAAAGACAAGAATCCTAAACAAACCGCCGGGGAAGCCCAGAAAACCGGTTCATCCCTAAAAGAGTTGTCCATAAAAGATATACCGGAACAACTGTATGACAAATACGAGAAAATCAAAGAGGAACAACCGGAAGCGGTCGTCCTTTTCAAACATGGGAACAACTATTATGCTTCCATGTATGATGCGGAGACCATTGCGAACGAACTGAACCTGCCTCCGAGCAAAGAACGCGTTCCGTATGATGCAAACAAAATCATATTGGTATTCGAGCATGACAATGAGGAAACAAGGCAGCAAATTCATGCGCTACGGGCATACGTGATGGATTGTGACGGTATGTCTAAGGCACAGCAAAACGGGTCTGCAGAAACAACCGACGAAGAGAACGAGAACGAACAACGTCCAACTATGAGGAGGTAGAAATATGGCAAACAAGAATCAAGAATATACAAGACAATACGCAGACTATGCGATGGAACAGATGCGGCGATACGGCATTCCGGCCTCCGTGACGCTGGCACAGGGCATACTGGAAAGTTCCAACGGACAGAGCCGTTTGGCGCAGAATGAGAACAACCACTTCGGTATCAAGGCCACGCCCGAATGGATTGCCGGGGGTGGCCGGTACGGCCTGTATTCCGATGACAAGCCGAACGAGAAGTTCTGCAGTTACGACAGTGTGGGCGATTCGTATGAGCACCACTCACGCTTCCTGAAAGAGAACAGCCGCTATGCCCGCTGTTTCTCGCTCTCTCCCGACGACTACAAAGGCTGGACGCAGGGCCTCGAAAAGGCGGGCTATGCCACGGGCGGGCATTATGCCGACAGTCTGCAACGTATCATCGAGCAGAACGGGCTGCAAAAGTACGACCGTCAGGTCATGCAGGAGATGGAAGCGCAGGGAAAGCGGTTCGGTGTAGAGGAGAATCCGCTCCGGGAGGCCGGAAATGCAGTGGACTATTCGTTTCCGGTGGAACGGAAAGAGTTTCTTTTCGTTACCTCACCGTTCGGTATGCGGCAAGATCCGACAGACGGCAAGGAGCGTATGCACAAGGGTATCGACATCCGGTGCGACGGCGATGCGGTCTTGGCCACGGAAAAAGACGGAAAGGTCATTGCCGTCAACGGCAAAAGCAATACGCCCGGCGGCAAGTCTCTGACAGTGGAATACACCCGTCCGGACGGCAGCAAGGTACAATGTACCTACATGCACCTCGGCGAAATTTCCGTAAAGGCAGGTGATACGGTACAGGCGGGCCAGAAGCTCGGTCGGTCCGGCAACACTGGAACACGAACGACGGGAGAACATCTGCACTTCGGTGTCAAACAGATTTATGCGGACGGTACACAGCGGGACGTCGATCCGGCGGCTTATCTGGCTGAAATCGCCCAAAAAGGCCACATCAAACAACAGGTGCTGCATAACGGAAACGACCTACTCGCCCGATATAAGGGAACAGAAGAAAATGTCACCGGCAAAAGCCTTTCGCCCGATGCATGGATGAAAAAACTACTCTCCTCGGAGGACAGCGGCGTGGGACTGTCAGGGTGTAGCGACCCTATCGTGGAGATGGCCATGACCGCTTTTACCTCCCTGATGTTGCTGGCGACGCAAATCGACAGCAAAAACGAGGAAGAACAAAAGGCGGCCATTTCCGAGGCGATAGACCGCCGGGAAATCGACCTGACATCGCTGTTGCCCGGCATGAAAAGTTGCGACCTCGTGATCGGGGAAAACGGGCGGGCTGTCCTACAGGCGGACAACGGAAGCGTCCAGGTATCGCGGGAACTGACCTCTGCCGAGTTAAGCCGCCTGTCGGTGACGCTGAACGACGGTTCTCTTTCGGAAGAAGCCAAACGACTGCGTGTGACCGGAGTGCTGAACACGGTCATCCTCTCGGAGGCGGCTTCGCAGAACTTTGAACGGGGAATGTCCGAACAACGGGCACAATCGGAAAACCTGAAAAGATAATCCCAAAAGTCATGATAAAACGCGTGATGATACGACTTTGCGGGTATTTGTCCGGGTTGTCCGCCTGCGCCCTGCATATCCTGTTCTGTTCCCGACTCTTCGGTTGGACGGCGACGTTTGTCATCGTGGGCATTCAACTGGGTATTGCCGGCTGGATTATCTACATGAGAATACGTGCACCCGATTAGGAAACAGTTTCAGCATGTTCAACTTCAAGATACCTCGCTTTGTCCGGTGGACTATGTATCACTAAAAAGATAAAAGAAGATGATTAAGTGTAATATTACGGCGTGCGGCACTATCGGCCGCGATGCTTCGATGCGCACGACCAAGGAAGATAAAACATTCCTGACCTTTCCGCTCCGCATCGTGATCCAAGGTAAGGATGGCCGGAACGAAACGGTCGAAATCAGTGTCAGCAAGGAGGGTGCCCCAAAGAAGGTATCCAGCTATCGAAACGGACTGCGTGTCGAGGTTGCGGGGACGCTGTTCCTGAAACGCCGGGGCGAAAAGCTCTATTTCAACCTCTTTGCCGACCGTATCGATCCGGCAGCAGACATCGCAGATTCCATCAAGGGTGAACTGTCATTCCGCGGCAAGGTGGGCAAGAACATCGAGGAACGGAAGGACAAAAAGGATAAGTTCTATACGATGTTCTCGGCATTCAGTACCGAGAAGGTCGATGAGACTTTCGAGTACCAGTGGGTGCGCTTCTTCTGCTTCGACAGGCAACGCGAAGAGTGGTTGCAACCGGGTGTCAAGGTAGAGGCCAAGGGCGAACTGACGGTCTCGGTACATAACGGGAAGCCGGACATCTCCTGCCGGGTGGAAGAATTGATGCAATATGTTCCCGAATCGGATAACTCCAATCAGTAGCAGTCATGGCCGGTTATAGAAAGCGAAATACGGAGGGACCGAACAGCGAGGATAAGGCGCTGGACCTCTTTGCCGAGATGATGATCGAGAAAATCGAAAGCATCCAGAAAGATTGGCACAAGCCGTGGCTCACCGAAGGGACGCTGCAATGGCCCCGCAACCTCTCCGGACGGGAATATAACGGCCTGAACGCCCTGATGCTGCTCCTGCATTGTGAGAACGAAGGGTACAAGATTCCCCGTTTCTGTACGTTCGACTGCGTGCAGCGGCTCAACAAGCCCGGTAAGGACGGACAAGAACTGCCAAGGGTATCTGTGCTGAAAGGCGAGAAATCCTTTCCCGTGATGCTGACCACATTCACCTGCATACACAAGGAGACAAAGGAAAAAATCAAGTATGACGATTACAAGAAGCTCTCCGACGAGGAGAAGGCGCAATACAACGTCTATCCCAAAATGCAGGTGTTCCGGGTGTTCAATGTCGCCCAGACCAACTTGCGGGAGGCACGACCGGAGTTGTGGGAGCAGTTGGAGGTAGAGAACGGGAAAAGGGTCGAAAACGGCGAACATTTCAGTTTCGTGCCCGTCGATACGATGATTCGGGATAACCTTTGGATTTGTCCTATCAAACCGAGACATCAGGACGAAGCATACTACTCGATTACGAGAAACGAGATAATCGTGCCCGAAAAAGAACAGTTCCAGTCCGGAGAAGCCTTTTACGGAACGCTGTTTCATGAAATGGTCCACTCCACCGGCGCCGAGGGTATTCTCGACCGTCTCCAGCCGACATCTTTCGGCTCGAAAGAGTATGCCCGCGAGGAACTGGTGGCCGAACTCGGCAGTGCCCTGATCGCACAACGCTATGGCATGACCAAGCATATCAAGGAAGACAGTTGCGCATACCTCAAAGGGTGGCTCGATGAATTGAAGGAATTGCCACAGTTTATCAAGACGACGCTTCTGGACGTGAAAAGGGCTTCGTCAATCGTTACTCAAAAGGTGGATAAGATTGCACAGGAGTTGGAACAAAATGTTACTGAAGAGCAAGAGAACAAACACTCGACCAAGGAACGTATCTTTTACGCATCGGTGGCTTATCTCCAATCTACCGATGACACGACGCAACTGGACGAATTGAAGGACAAAGGCGACTACAAGGGATTGCTGGCACTCGCCAAGGAGTATTACGACGGCAACGGTATGGACGAGCAGCATACATTCGCTTCTCCCCTCCAGAACCGGGGAGATGATCTGCTAATCGAGGATAAAGACTTTGCCGTGGTGTACAACGGAAGTGTCGGGGGCACTTACGACATCATGCTGAAGTACACGGAGCAGGAGGTACGAGACCATATCCGGCGTTACGGGACCGACCGCGCCAGCGATGATGTGAAAGAGGTGGCCAAGGATATGGCGGCAGAACAATTCGCCGTCTTGTCACAGCAGAAAATGCCTGTATTCGAGATGCCGAGCGGCGATATTCTGTATGTCGGATATAACAGGGAAACCGATACGCTCGACGTAGGACAGGCCACCAACGCTGGTCTCGCCGTGCAACACAGCTTTCCTTTCGACCACGATACGACGCTCGAAACCAACCTGCAAAGCGTGAGCGAGAAACTGGGCGAAATGGAGAAGTATCAGGGTGAAATGGCCATGCAAAGCATGTTTCACCGATAGGTCTTTTAACGGATGTATGTACAAAAACGAGGGTGGCCGATATGATGTGACCACCCTCATTTTTTACTGGTTTATACACTCACGCCAGATTCACATCGAGGCGGAGCATGATACCCAATGCCTCTGCAATGCGGATAAACGAAGAGAGCTGTAAATCGGTTTCTCCTCTCTCTATACGATTGATATAGGTACGTTCACGCCCCACACGTTCGGCAAGCTCTTTCTGTGTCATACCGAGTTCTTTGCGTCGCTCCCGCAGTATTTCGCCATAATACCATGCACGAGCCTTTGCATCGAACTCGGCTCTTTGCAAAGTTCCGACCTCGCCAACCTCTTTGGCGAGTACCGTTTCGGCCTTCACAAATCCCGGTTTTTTGCTAAAATCCGTCTGACGGAGTTTTTGCAATTCCTCTGCTGTTAATCGGTTATTTGTCATACTCATAGCAACCTCCTTAAAATATTGATAGCCTTTGTAATCTCTTTGTCATAATCCTTTGTGCTCTTCTTCACAAAGCCATTCAGCAGGACCACGCTCGATGCGAGATTGATATTTTCATTGTCTGCCGCAAACAGGATAACCCGTACCTCGTTATCAACCGAAACCCGCAACTCATAAAAATCAGTATTCGTCAGTTTCTTCACAAACTTGGTCGGTATCGGCTGCACGGTTTCCAAAATAGCTACCGCATAGCGCAGTTTTTCTTGTGTCCGAGGAGTCGAACTCTGTTCAAACTCGATGTATTCCGGAGAAAATATCAACTCTCTTTTCATTCATGCCATTGTTCTTATTCTGCAAAAGTAACTAATTCGTTACACTTATACAAATCTTAGACAAAAAATATACCTGTTTCTCCCGTTTTTTATTTCGGGAATCTCCATCACCGAATAAAAATTGTTATGATATTATAATTATCATTCGGTGATTTTATGTATTTTTGCAATCAGGAAATGGTTTCGGGAGGTTTACCACCTTCCGGATGAAAAGGGAATCCGGTGAAAATCCGGGACAGTACCCGCTGCTGTGAATCCACAAAAACGGACATCGAATTTTTGCCACTGGTGTAATACCGGGAAGGCACGATGACCGGGACGAGTCAGAAGACCTGCCATGACCGGAATGAGATTTACACCTGCGGGATATACGGGTCGTAATCAAATAAGGAATAGCTCATCGGCCATTCAATATTTGAAGACAGACATATTCCCGTTCGTGTAAGTCCGCACGAACGGGATTTTTTGTGTTTGTTAATAATATTTTTACATTAAAATGAGTGACCTATGAAAAGAAAATTACACTTTCTGGCGGGTGCTTTCTTATTGACGGCAACTGCCCTGTTTACCGGCTGTAGCTCGGACGATGACTTTTTGATGGAACCGGTTGATTCCGGAACTTCGCAAACCCGAGCTGTAACGAATCCGGACGGAACCTTGACTATCACTTTTGACGATTTCGATTCCGGCATGTTGGCAGGACCTACCTCGGCAGGAGAAAACCTCTATTCGTACCAAGGCTATCCTCAAGTAACTACCATTTACGACAATACTCCGGAAGAGTATCTCTTCCTCTCAATGTTTAATACAGTAGGTGGAATCACAGAGTATTCCAGCGGCGGCATCGCACTTTCCAACTGGAACATCCGCTCCAATCAGTCGGGGAATACCGGCGACTGGTGGTATTCTTATCTGAACCAGTGTTCTGTCTATAACACTGCGGTGGAAGCGGAAGGACAGGATAAGGAAGCCGGGCACAGCGGGTCCAACTTCGGTGTCGTTTACGGATATGTGGATGATTACAATCAGGCATGGATGGCTAAACCAGAATTTTATTTCAATGTTCCCCGGAAGTTGGTCGGTCTGTGGATCTGCAACTCGTCATACACTTATGGGGTCATCACTTATGGCAATCAGTTCGGCTCTACGGGAGTTGCGACTCCATTGAAAGAGATGAAAGGATATTTCCAAGTGAATCTGGAATGTTACGATATAAATGGCAGCTTAATCCGCACTTACACACGCCTTTTGGCTGATTATCGTGACGGTCACCAACAGGTTGACCCTATCACGACATGGGATTATTGGGAAATCAATGCCGAAGGGGTGCAAAGTGTGA
>OCHM01000016.1_pt1 | contig 139316 bp, 97 predicted proteins | sample 1538901 | NCBI WGS metagenome assembly OCHM01 (sample SAMN04571734, study PRJEB22368) | human gut metagenome | biome: human gut; material: stool | host: Homo sapiens | place: Luxembourg | collected 2012-11-08 | reverse complement strand
ACCCGAAAATATTCCTCCAAAAGGAGTGAGTTTCTCAGATTTAATTTGTATCTTCGCCATGTCTATCGTTGGATTTTCTTGTTTTCTTTTGCAACACTAAGATAAGTGAATTCTTCGACATGACAAAATCCTGGGCAACTTTTTGTTGCCCAAATACTTAAATTGTTTTAATTTACAATAGTGTTGCGGAATTAAGCGATAATTAAAAAAATAAAATATGAGAAGGATATTATTAGGAGCTTTGCTCATTACGTTATTTGTTTCATGTGGTAAATCATCAGAAGAAAAGGCTAATGCCTTGATTGAAGATGACATAAAGAAAGTATTGTATCATCCAGAGACTTACGACCCTGTTGAAACGCAGGTCGATAGCGCGTTTACTCCTTTTGATGACCCTGTATTTTATGAAAAGACTGTCCAATTGTGTAAATTAGGGATGTCTATTGATGAATGTGATAGAAAAATGAAAAATGCAAAATCTTCAATGTCTATTTGGAGTGGACCATATCAATCTGCTTTTGGGCGAAATGAATACCAAGAAGCAAAAAATGAATATGACGAGAATGAACGAAACAAGAAAAGTATAGAAGCAAAAGTCCAAAAACTTGCCACCGAACTAAAAACAATGCTTGAAAAAGAACAGCAATTCATAGGTTTCAAGGCTCGGCATCGTTATCGTGCCAACAACAATGCAGGGCAAACTATTTTTGGGGAAATGAAGTATCTGTTTGATAAAAGCCTGAGCAAAATTGTCACATCATACGATATGGACTGTGAAGAATACAAAGCTGTACAGATTATTTACAAACAGATGCTTGGTGAAGATGTGGTATTGGAAAGCGAAGAGTTAGACAATAGTGACTTCCATAAATAATGAGTTTTACGCATAAAGATTATGTTATGAAAAAAGTTTTGCTTGCACTTTTCTTGTGTCTAATGTCATTTGTGCCAACAAAAGCACAGACTTCCACTTCAAACACGAAAATTACAGTTGCCTCACCAGACAGCAATGTGAATTTTCGTTTGTTTCAAACAAACAATCGTTGGACTTTCCTAAAATTGGACACACGAACAGGAGAGATAAAACATGTCCAGTATAGTACAGATGGCAAAGCAATGCAGTATGACTTGAATAACATACCTTTAGCAGAAGGAGAAGATGCAAAACCGGGTCGTTTTTTTCTTTATCCAACTGAAAATACTTTCAATTTTATCCTTCTTGATCAAATAGACGGTAGAGTTTGGCAAGTTCAATGGAATATAGACAGATATAAACGTGGTATTTGGCGGATATATTAATATAATTCATGCCACAACTTAAACAAAAGCCTTATTTGACATACGCACTTGATGCGGATGGAAAGTTGATACACGTTGATTGTGTATCAACAGGTTTGGCTTGTAAGTGTTTTTGCCCACATTGTCGGAGTGAATTAGTTGCCAAGAACGGAGGAAGCCGTAAGGTTCATCACTTTGCTCACGCTAATGGTAGCGATTGTGTAGGAGCAATAGAATCGGCTCTTCACAAAATGGCAAAAGATATTTTGCAAGAACATAAGTGTCTTATGTTACCTCCTGTTTCGCAAAATGGAATAGAAACACAAAAGACGTTTGAGAAAGTAGAAATAGAAATATTTAATAAAGAATTGTGTTTGCGTCCCGATTGTATTGCATATACAGAAAGAGACCAGTTTATATGGGTTGAGTTCAAACGCTCGCACGAAGTAGATGTAAAAAAGGCTGGGAAAATTATTTCAGCGAAAGTTGACTGCGTAGAAATAGACTTAAACTCATGTGAACTTGACCCTACAAAAGTAAGAAGTTATATTGAAAGCAGTTGTAAAGGTCGAAAATGGATTTACAATCATGAAAGTCCACAGACATTTCTAATTTGCAATAAGAATAGTAATGCTCAATATCACAACTTTGATGACGAGTACTATTTTGAGCAAAGAATTTCTCGTCATATTGCTGTTGATGAGCAAAATACAATAGTAAACTTATACAATCTTGATGAAATTGACACTAACAAGCATTCTTACTTTTGTATAGCTTGTGGCAAAGATGTATATATAGATGTTGATGATTGGGGTAATTATTCATTTCTTCATTTAGACGAAAATACACCATGTGAAGATGATTTTTATCTACATGAAGCAGCAAAGAAAGTGTTATATTGTAGATTCAACACCCAGCAAAATTTTGATGTATATATTCCACAAATACACTTATGTGAAAAAGGAAATCAGTGTTCGTTTTTTAACAAGACCGATTGCTCCATTGCAATACCAATACTCTATAATTTGAAAGCATATGGATATGATTCATGTGAGATTGAATATAAATTCCCTAATAAGCAGTTTTCTTATGATGCAGTTTTAAAACGAAGCGATGATTTGAAAACCGCAATAGTTATAATCGTTGATGCGGACACATGCCACATAGAACATGAGAACCTTAAAAATAGGACTATAGAGGTAATAGTAAGATGTGAAGACGACATCTTCAAACTGAGTGAGGAGCCTTTACGTGAGGGAAACGCTAGATTTTATAATTTTGAGAGTAAGCATATAAAAACTATTCCTTTTGATAAAGTAGACCGTAAAATATTGAAATTTACGTTGTTTTCAAGTGGAAAATATCATCTAGGGGAAGAAAATTGCATTAGTACAAAGAAAAGAAGTGCGATATATGAAATGATTATATCCAACGGATGTGAAAATTATAAGACTATGAAACAATATGCAGTATTACACTGTTATAACCAGCAAAGGGTGTTATGCCTTTGTGAAATTTGTTACTATTTAAAGTCCGTGTATAGCTTTTACAATCACGAAAATATCTGCATTAGATATAAAACAAAAGGTACTCCAAGAAATCCACTTGAAGTAATGCCTGTCAAATGTCCGTATTTTAGTTTGGATAGAAATATTGAGGCTATTTTGGAGAAAGAGTGCTGCGATATAAAATTTACGGAAAATGATTTGACAAGTGATAATGGTCAGTAACCAAGATTCTCCTGTCCCCCCTCAATTTTCCAATCATACGCCCCATTAGCAACATCGGCAACTTCTTTGTAGGTCTGCCGATGTCTCATTTCATCAAAAGGTTGTAGGCTATCGGCATAGTCGCATAGCCAAGAACCAACTGCCTGTTGCTGTTCTTTTGTCTTGCCGTATGCCTGCATCACGTTCTTGATGTCTGCTGCTTCATCATTGCCGAATATGGACTTGTATTTCTCCGTGCCGTAATGGATGATTGCATCCACGGCACGTTTGAAAATATCGCTGGAAGCATAAAGCATATCAGCAATGATGTGCAACACTTCCTTGCTTGCCTTTAACGCATTTTGCAACAGGCGTATGGTCTTGTCCTTTTCCGCATTGGCAAGTCTGACCGCATTTTCAACACGCTGCTGTTCGTTTGCCTGTTGGCTGTTGAGCTGGGCAATTACCTTGTTCTTTTCAATGGTTAGTGTACGGTTCTGCACTAACGCCCTGTCCCTCTCTGCTTCGACTTTCTGTTTTTCTGTGACAAGTGCCTTTGTTCGTTTTTCCACCGCTTTGCTGACTGCTGGCTGGAAAGCGTTTTTAAGATGAGTGTTTTCCTCTTTGATTTGCCGAAACTCTTTTTCAAGGGTGGCAGTCTTACCAACTCCGACCAAACTGCCGACACTATCCAATATGCTGTCCATTCTTGCCTTGCGCTCTTCTTTGAGTTGCTTCTCCTTGTCGGCAATCTCACTGTCAAGTACCTGGCGGTAAATCTCCTTTGCCTCATTCTCTCCTTTGATGAATTGAAGTTCTGCCTCGGCTTCCGCTTTGGCGGTAACAGCTTTCTCCTTTTCCACTTTGGCTTGCTCGGCTTCCTGTTTGTGTGCATACCCTCGTCTATAGATACTGAAATCTTAAAATAAAACGACAATCCCTACTACTATACACTTTTTTCTTCATAAACGGAAACGGTAGTCAATGTTGTGAAAGATATGCTAAATCCGTTGACGGTTTAATCCCGTTTACATATCAGGTGAGCCATAATACGGGATTATATGAATGGAGTGGAAAGAGGATGTTCCTCCTTCCGCTCAATTCGCGTAAATCGTTGGGGCAAAAGGAGAGAAAAAAGAAGTAGTACTGCATGCGCGATAGAAGTAGTACTCCATTGGCGATAGCAGTAGTACTTCATTGGCAAAGTAAGTAGTACTGCTCGAATTTTACCAAGATGGCTGCCAAGAGTGGCAGACACACACTTGATGTCATATCCCCGGGGCTGTTCCGAAAATAATCTAACTCAAGATAGTACTGTTGTGGTTTGGTGATGAATGAGTATAAGGCGCCCCCCGCAAGCAGAATCCCTGTGGAAGGGCTGTTCCACAGGGATTCTTATTTGTTTTGGTTGCTTACTTGTGGATACCCACTATGGTGGTGGGAGGAAGTTGCGAGTTGCGGCGGTCGGTCTCGGTAACTACACGGGCAGCCAACTGCATGAAGGCATGGCCGGTGGGAGTAGTTGGGTCGAGGGCAGCAGGCGTTCCTTCGTCGCCACTCTGGCAGATATCCTGCACCACAGGAATCTGCCCCAGGAGAGGCACATTCATCTCCTCGGCCAGATGCTTCACACCTTCCTGCCCGAAGAGGAAGTAACGCTCGTCGGGATGCTGGGCTGGAGTGAACCATGACATGTTCTCCACCAGTCCGAGAATAGGCACATTCACCTTGTCGTTCTGATACATGTTGATGCCCTTGCGTGCATCGGCCAGCGCCACTTGCTGGGGTGTGCTCACGATGACAGCACCTGTGATGGGCAATGTCTGCACCAGGGTGAGGTGGATGTCAGAGGTTCCAGGAGGAGTATCAAGGACAAAATAGTCGATGTCGCCCCAGTTGGCATCACCTATGAGCTGCTTGAGGGCATTGCATGCCATACCTCCACGCCAGAGCGTTGCCTGGTCGGGATTGACGAAGAAACCGATGCTGAGCACCTTCACTCCGTACTTCTCCACGGGCATGATGAGGTCGCGGCCGTTGATGCGCTCGCTATAGGGACGGGCATCCTCTATCTGGAACATCTTGGGCACCGAAGGACCGAAGATGTCGCAATCGAGCAGAGCCACCTTCATGCCCATCTTGGACAGTGCCACAGCCAGATTGGCAGCCACTGTGCTCTTGCCCACTCCGCCCTTGCCACTGCTTACGGCTATGATGTTCTTCACGCCGGGAAGCAGATCGGGGAGGTCTGGACGGGGAGCCTGCAAGGCTTTGGTCTTCACCTCAACCTCCACATCCTTGCTCACATAAGCGTGTATGGCAGCCTCGCAAGCCTTCACCATGCTCTTCATAAAGGGGTCGGTGGGCTTGTCGAAGATGAGTGTGAAGCTGACGTGCATGCCTGCGATGCGCAAGTCGTCCTCCAGCATCTTCATCTCCACCACATTCTTTCCTGTTCCAGGATAACGCACGGTGGAGAGTGCGTCTGTTATCAGTTTAGGATAAAGTTCCATCTGCTATTGTTTTCAGACTGGAAACCACGGATGGCGGGTCGGCCCGGCGGCATTCCGAAGATGCCTGCATCTGCCCTCCCCTATCGGATTCCCAATCCATTCATAATTCCATATTCCTGCTTCTCCTGTGCTCCCGCCTACTTGCTCACCTCCAGACTCGAACGCTTCTGCCGGCTGTAGGAGCGGTACTCATCGAGCGGAATCTCCACGTCAGGCTCTGTCAGTTGTCCTTCGAGCGGCAAGTGGAAGCACAGGTACTTGATGTCGATGCCTCTGCCACGCCACATGCTCTCATAGTAGGTCTGTATCGACTGTGCCACTGCTATCATCCCCTGGGCCGGTTCGGCATAGAGATTGCGCGTCTCGGCAATGGGCTGGATGCCGTTGGCAGAAAGCATCTCGCGCGTGTATGTATATAGGAAGTTGCTGTCGGTCTTGAGATGCACCAGTCCGTCCTGCTGCATGAATGCGCGATAGCGCTGCAGAAAGGCGGTGCCCGTAAGGCGCTTGGTCACCTTCTTCATCTGCGGGTCAGAGAAGGTGAGCCACACCTCGCTCACCTCGCCAGGGGCAAAGAAGCGGTCGATGAACTCGATGTTGGTGCGCAGGAAGCCCACATTCCGCATGCCTGCAGCCACTGCCTCCTGGGCTCCTGTCCACATGCGTGCTCCCTTGATATCCACTCCGATATAGTTCTTGTCGGGGAACATCCGTCCCAGCCCCACCGTGTATTCGCCTCGTCCGCAGCCCAACTCGAGCACGATGGGCTTGTCGTTGTGGAAGAAGTCGGTGTTCCACTTCCCCTTCAGGTCAAACCCGTCGGCCTGGAGAACCGCAAATGGGCACTCCACCACCAGCGGATTGGCTGCCATATCGGCAAACTTAGCCAGCTTTCCCTTGCCCATGCTTACTTGTTGATAGTGTATGAGGCGGTGCCGATGTTCTGCCCGTCGGCAAAGATGTCAACACGGTAGGTGCCGGTGCTGAGTGTCTCGTTCACGTCCCAATATACGGTTACGCTCTGCTCCTCACCTGTGTATTCGATGTCCTTGCGTATGCTGTACTCCAGCTGGCGGTTCTCATACTGGAAGGTGCCACCCGAGGTGAGCACGCTGCCCATGGGTGTGGAGATGCGCAGATAGATGCTTCGCAGTCCGGTGCTGGTGGTCACGTTGCGTGAGATGTTGAAGCTGATGGCGAACTTCTTCACGTCCTTCACCTTTCTGGCTTCACGTCCCTTCTTGTTGCGTGCCTCGATGCGAATGCCTGTAGCATCCAGCTGGCTGGCTATCTCCACCTTCTCGGAGAGCGACTCATTCTGGCTGCTGAGGTTGGAGATATGCTGCTGGGCCTGCTGGTTCTTGTCCTTCAGGCTGGTATTCTCCTGCGTCAGTTCCTGGTTCATGCGGTTGAGCGAGTCAATCTGCAGCACGTAGCTGCGCAACACCTTACGCAGTGTGGCCAGCTCCTTCTTCAGTCGCATGATCTCGGCAGCATTGCTGCTCTTCACCCTCCTGAGCTCTTCGAGGAGTTCCTCGGTGCGTTGCTGCTCCTGATCCAGTTGTGCCACCAGTGAGTCGTTGTTGATTTTCATCTTCATCTCATTGTACTGCATGGCAAACTGCTCATACTCGTTCTCCATCTCGCGCTTGTCCATCTCGGCCAGCTCAAGCATCTGTTTGTTCTTCTCATTCTGCTTGTGCATGCGGAAGCCGAGAAATACGATTACCGCTACAAGTACAGCTGCCACAGCTACCGACAGCATGATGGTTTGTTTCTTGCTCATATCCTTGGTGTATTTTATTCTATTTCTGAAAAACGCAAATTACCCTGCAAAGTTAAGCATAAAGTCTGGAATGCCACCCATGAAATGCATTTCATTTGCCCCGCTTCGGTTTTTCTTGCTCGAGAAAAAGGCTTTCCGGGCAAGTAGGAGTGGCTTTCGGCAGAACGCGAACGGACTTTCGGCAAAAGACACAACAACTTTCCACCAAACGCAAAATGACTTTAAGCCAAAGACGAAACGACTTTCTGCCAAGCACGAAAAGCCTTTCTTGGGCAGAAGAAAAAGGCTCATTCCGACACTCAGAAATGCTTTTGAATGAGTGCCATACTGCTTCAGGAGTCTCCCGAAAGGGTTCTTCCCGCCCCAAGAGCGGATTCCATCCGCCGAAAGAAGCCGTATCCCGAAGTGCCTCAAAATATTTTTCCAACTAAGAAAAAACAGTTCCCCAACTGAAGCAGCCGATTCGCAGTCCGGCAAAGGCCGAAGACGGGAGAAATCGGGGCAAATTGGGGAAAAGGATGCAGGCAGGTGGCGCTTGCCCGGCAAAAAGCATTTCGCACTTGAGAGAAATGTCGTATATTTGCAGCCAGAAGAAACCCTAAATAAAAAAATGGTAACGCGCGGGCGTGCGGAGACCACCTCACTGCGCCCGAAAGCGGACTTTCACATCCACAAAATGAAGAAAACCTTAACATCGGTACTGCTTCTGGCCATCACCATGACGGCAGGAGCACAGAAGCTCACACGGATGAACGCAACCACCGTGCAGGCTACACTCGACAACGGACAGTCGCTCTACGTCGATTTCTACGGACCTCACATCTTCCGTCTGTTCCAAGATCCACAGGGAGGAATCATCCGCGACCCCAAAGCCAACCCGCCAGCACAGATACTGGTGGATAATCCCCGCCGCCAGGTGGAAGGCCTCAAGGTGGAGGGTAACACCATCAGCGTGGGCGACTTGCAGGTTACCCTGGGCAAGCAGGGCGAAATATGCGTGAAGCGCAACGGACAGGAGGTGGTGAAGCAGACTGCTGCCACCGACTTCGGACGCAGCAATGTGACGCTCACATTCGAGCAGAGTGCGAACGACTGGTTCTATGGAGGCGGCGTGCAGAACGGACGCTTCAGCCACAAGGGACAGTCCATCGACATCCGCAACACCAACAACTGGGTGGATGGAGGCGTTGCCAGCCCCACACCATTCTACTGGAGCACACGCGGCTACGGCATCATGTGGCACACGTTTGCACCCGGCACCTACGACTTCGGCAAGTCGGAAGCCGGAGAAACCCGACTGAGCCATGAGACGAAGTATCTGGACCTCTTCGTGATGGTGGATAACGGCGCTGTGGCCTTGCTCAACGACTTCTACCAGCTGACCGGCAACCCCGTGCTTCTGCCCAAGTTCGGTTTCTACGAAGGCCATCTGAACGCCTACAACCGCGACTACTGGAAGGAGGCCGAAGCAGGCAAGAACGGATTCATGACCTATGAGGACGGCAAGCAATACAACGAGAGCCAGAAGGACAACGGCGGCATCAAGGAGAGCCTCAACGGTGAGAAGAACAACTACCAGTTCAGTGCCCGCGCAGCCATTGACCGCTATCTGGACAACGACTTCCCCCTGGGATGGTTCCTGCCAAACGATGGCTATGGAGCCGGATACGGACAGACAGAGACTCTGAAGGGCAATATACAGAACCTGAAAGAGTTTGGCGACTACGCCCGCAAGCGCGGTGTGGAGATAGGTCTGTGGACTCAGAGCGACCTGCATCCCAAGGAGGGAGTGGAGGCTCTGCTGCAGAGAGACATCGTGGGAGAGGTACGCGATGCCGGTGTGAGAGTGCTGAAGACCGACGTAGCATGGGTGGGAGCCGGCTACAGTTTCGGCCTCAACGGTGTGGCTGACGTGGCTCAGGTGATGCCTTACTACGGTGCCCAGGCACGTCCCTTCATCATCAGTCTGGACGGTTGGGCCGGCACACAGCGCTACGCCACCATCTGGACAGGCGACCAGACCGGCGGCCAGTGGGAGTACATACGTTTCCACATCCCCACCTATATCGGCAGCGGACTGTCGGGCCAGCCCAATATCACCAGCGATATGGACGGTATCTTCGGCGGAAAGAACGTGCCTGTCAACGTGCGCGATTTCCAGTGGAAGGCATTCACACCCATGCAGCTCAACATGGACGGCTGGGGCAGCAACCCCAAGTACCCGCAAGCGCTGGGCGAACCGGCTGCAAGCATCAACCGCTACTACCTGAAGCTCAAGAGCCGGCTGCTGCCTTATGCCTACAGCATAGCCCGCGAGTCTGTGGATGGCAAGCCCATGATGCGAGCTATGATGCTGGACGAGGAGAACGACTACACACGCAGCAAGCGTGCCGACTACCAGTTCCTCTACGGTCCCAGCATTCTGGTGGCACCTATATATAAGGAAACGCGCGCGAAGGAAAACAGCGACGATGTGCGCGACGGCATCTATCTGCCCCAGGGTCAGTGGATGGACTACTTCACAGGAGAGGTTTATCAGGGCGGACGCATCATCAACGACTACCCCGCACCCCTGTGGAAACTGCCCGTGCTGGTACGCCTGGGTGCCATCATACCCACACACAAAGCCACCAACACACCTGCTGAGATAGACTACTCGCTGCGCTGCTACGACATCTATCCCACACTGGGCGAGCACTCGTTTACCGAATACGACGACGACGGACGCACGGATGCCTACCTCAACGGGCAGGCTACCCACACCGCCATCAAGCAGCAGAGCGACAAGAAGGGTATGCTCACCATAACCATCGACAAGACTACCGGCCACTACGAAGGCTTCACCGCCGAGAAGAGCACACAGCTGCGCATCTACTGCCAGCAGGAACCCAAGAAGGTGACTGTGAAGGTGGGCAACCGCAAGCAGCAGCTGACCCGCGTGGAGGACTACGCCACATGGAAGCAGACTGCCAACTCATATTACTACGGAACCGGCGACGATGCCTACCGCAAGGTGCCTGCGCTGATGGTCAACATCGGCAAGACCGATGTGACACAGAATGCTGTGACCCTGCTCACACAGGCTACCATCGACACCACCAACCATCTGCTCAAGACCAGAGGCCAGCTGCAGAAGCCCGTTTGCCGCATAGCCGACGAGGATCTGCAGGCCTACACGCTCACTCCCTCATGGGATGCCGTGCAGGGGGCAGACTACTACGAGCTGCAGTTTGAAGGCCAACTCTACTCCACCATACAGCAGACCCGCTACACGATAGACAATCTGCAGCCCAAGGGTGACTACGAGATAAAGGTGAGAGCAGTGAATGCCGATGGCGCTTCAGAGTGGACCGACATCTATGCCACCACCACCGAAGATCCCCTCAAGTATGCCATCCGCGGCATGAGAGGCAGCACCACCTGCCCCAACCAGCCCGGTCAGAAGGTGGATCACCTGTTCGACTTCGACGAGGGAAGTGTTTGGCACACCGCATGGAGCCAGCAGGCAGTTCCCTTCGACCTCACCATCGACACCCGCAGCATGAGCCATCTGGAGAGCCTGCGCTACATTCCACGTACCGATGCAGGCAACGGCACTCTGCTTCAGGGTAGCGTGAGTCTGAGCCAGGACGGTGAGAACTGGACCGAGGCAGGTGCATTCAACTGGGAGCGCAACGGCGAAGAGAAGAACTTCGACCTGCTCAAGCATGCAGACAAGGCTTGGCGCTACGTTCGCCTGCACGTATCTGCAGCCACCGGCAACTACGGCAGCGGCGTACAGATATACGTGTTCCGCCAGCCCAACACACCATGGTACATCCCCGGCGACATCAACCAGGACGGCAAGATAGACGAGAATGACCTGACCAGCTATATGAACTATACCGGCCTGCGCCAGGGCGATGGCGACTTTGCCGGATATATCAGCAAGGGCGACCTCAACAACAACGGACTCATCGATGCCTACGATATCAGCGCTGTGGCAACTGAACTTGAAGGCGGAATCTGGGGCGAGCAGAAGGGCGAACTGAAGGGTTCGGTGACTATAGAAGCCGACAAGAAGCAGTATGCTGCCGGCGAGACAGTGACGCTGACAGTCAAGGGAAAAGGCCTGCAGAACGTGAACGCTCTGAGCATGTGCCTGCCTTATGACGCCACCGAGATGGAGTACCAGGGTGTGGAAGCACTGGCCGTGAAGGAGATGTACAACATGACCTACGACCGCCTGCACACCAACGGACAGAAGGCACTCTACCCCACATTCGTCAACCTGGGTATGCAGAACCTCATCGAAGGCGATGTGGAACTCATGCGCATCACCTTCAAGGCACGTCGAAGCATGAAGTGGAGCGGCCAGATGACCGATGGCATGCTGGTAAGCAGGTATAACAAGGCGCTAACCTTCTGATATTACACCGCTTCAGAAGCACAGAGATACGTTTTGGAAAACTTTTTCTTTAAGTGAAGTTAAAGCGATGCTGAATATCAGTACATTATATTAAGAAACAGAAAACTTTACGCTGCGCGAGCAAGAAAAATATTCCAAAACAGGCAATTTAATCCGCAGAATCGTTGCGTATATGCAACCGATTACATAACTTTGCGAGGTCATTCCACAAGAGGAAATGGCCTCGCAATTTCTTTTCAGCATACTGCCAGAAGAACTCCAGCACACAGCCAGAGAGATACAAGCACATTGCCATGGGAATTACAACACGCTGACACCAACATGCCAGTGCAATGATGCTGGGATGCCAGCATACCGCCCGAGAGGAAACAGCGAGCCTGCGAACAGAAGTAAAACATTTACCACAATAATACCGACAATGATACAGACCGTTAAGAAGAGAGATGGACGCATCGTTGGATTCAACGAACAGAAGATAGCTGCTGCTATCCGCAAGGCTATGCTCGCCACCGAAGAGGGTGAGGACGAGGCTCTGATAGGCCAGATAGCCGACAGGATATCCGTGAAGGGAAAGCCTCAGATGACCGTGGAGGCTATCCAAGACATGGTGGAGAACGAACTGATGAAGAGTTCGCGAAAGGATGTGGCGAAAGCCTATATCAAGTACCGCAACGCACGCAGCATAGCGCGTAAGGCAAAGACCACCGACATCTTCCTGGAGATAATCAACATCAAGAACAACGACGTGACGCGTGAGAACGCCAACATGAACGCCGACACGCCCGCAGGAATGATGATGAAGTTCGCCAGCGAGACCACAAAACCCTTTGTAGATGACTATCTGCTGAGCGAAGATGCACGTGACGCTGTGAAGAACAACTATCTGCACATCCACGACAAGGACTACTACCCCACCAAGTCACTCACCTGCATACAGCACCCGCTTGACCGTATCCTGAAGTACGGATTCCAGGCCGGACACGGAGAGAGCCGTCCTGCCAAGCGCATAGAGACAGCCAGCATACTGGGATGTATCAGCATGGAGACCGTGCAGAACGAGATGCACGGCGGTCAGGCCATTCCTGCCTTCGACTTCTATCTGGCTCCCTTCGTGCGCGCATCATATATAGAAGAGGTGAAGGTGCTGGAAGACCTCAACGCCGAAGACTATAGCGAACTCTACAATGCACCCATCGACGACTACCTCAACATACCTCTGGCTGGATTTGAGGGACGTGAGCGCATCAAGCAACACGCCATCAACAAGACCGTAGGCCGGGTGCACCAGGCTATGGAGGCATTCATCCACAACATGAACACCATACACAGCCGCGGAGGAAACCAGGTGGTGTTCAGCAGCATCAACTATGGAACGGACACCAGTGCCGAGGGACGATGCGTCATCAGAGAGATTCTCAAGAGCACCTACGAGGGTGTGGGCAACGGCGAAACAGCCATCTTCCCCATACAGATATGGAAGAAGAAGCGCGGCATCAGCTATCTGCCCACCGACAGGAACTATGACCTGTACCAGTATGCGTGCAAGGTGACGGCACGACGTTTCTTCCCCAACTTCATCAACCTGGATGCGCCCTTCAACCAGAACGAGAACTGGAAGGCCGACGACCCGGAGCGATTCAAGTGGGAGTGCGCTACGATGGGCTGCCGTACACGTGTGTTCGAGAACCGCTTCGGCCCGAAGACGAGCATCGGACGCGGCAACCTGAGCTTCAGTACCATCAACATCGTCAAACTGGCCATCGAATGCATGGGCATAGAGAACGAAGAGGAGCGCATCGACGCCTTCTTTGCCAAGCTCGACAACCTGCTGCAGATCACCGCACAGCAGCTTCACGACCGCTTCGAATTCCAGAAGACAGCCTTCGCCAAGCAGTTCCCCCTGCTCATGAAGGGTCTCTGGCTGGGCAGCGAGAACCTGAAGCCCAACGACACCATCGCCTCTGTCATCAACCAAGGAACACTTGGCATCGGCTTCATCGGACTGGCAGAATGTCTGGTGGCACTGGTTGGCAAGCACCACGGAGAGAGCGAGAAAGCCCAGAAACTGGGTCTGAAGATTGTCACCTACATGCGTGACAGAGCCAACGAATACAGCGAGCAGTACCAGCACAACTACAGCATACTGGGCACACCAGCCGAGGGACTCTCGGGCCGATTCACCAAGAACGACCGCAAGAAGTTCGGTTCGCTGCCCGGCATTACCGACCGCGAATACTATACCAACAGCAACCACGTACCCGTATATTACCACTGCACAGCCCTGCACAAGGCACAGGTGGAGGCTCCCTACCACGATCTCACACGCGGCGGACACATCTTCTACGTGGAGATAGACGGTGATGCAACCCACAACCCTGAGGCTGTAATGCGCATTGTAGATATGATGGACAAGTACAACATCGGCTACGGTAGCGTCAACCACACCCGCAACCGCTGCATGGACTGCGGCTACGAGAATGCCGACAAGCATCTGGAAGTGTGCCCGAAGTGCGGCAGCACCAACATAGACAGACTGCAGCGCATCACCGGCTACCTGGTGGGAACCACCGACAGATGGAACAAGGCGAAGCTGTCTGAACTGAATGACCGCGTGATACATGACAATTAATGTTCTGAAGGTACTGCATGATACCACCGTGGATGGCCCTGGTCTGCGCACGAGCATCTACTGTGCTGGCTGCCGCCACGAGTGTCCGCAATGCCACAACCCACAGTCGTGGACATTCGGCAGCGGCACAGACACCACCACGGAGGAACTTCTGGAGGAGATATTGGCCGACCCCTTTGCCGATGTCACCTTCACCGGGGGAGATCCCTTCTACCAAGCCGAAGCCTTCGCAGAACTGGCCAAACTCATCAAGAGCCGGTCAGAGAAGACCATCTGGTGCTATACGGGATTCACTCTGGAGCAGTTACTCAGAGACGGGAGCAGCAGGGAACTGCTCTGCAATATAGATGTGCTGGTGGATGGACCCTTCATAGCAAGCAAGCGCAGCGAGGAAGCTCTGTTCCGGGGAAGCACCAACCAACGCATTCTGATGGCACGCGAGAGCGCCCTCAAAGGCGAACCCGTGCATTGGGAGAGACCTTGCTGGGACTTATAGACCAGCCGAAACGCCTGGCGCACAAGCATGCAAGCCAGACAAGATAAAGCAACAAGCGGGAAGGAATGCCGTCACGACAGCCTTCCCGCTTGATGTTTTCTGGCCCCGCACTACACAAACTCCCGCCTCGCAAACCACCAGCAGGCGGCATCCAGCACCTTTTGCAGCCCGCCCAAGCCCGCAGAAAGCAAAGACGAAGCCTGGGAAAAGCCGCATAGAAGTCTGCCGGCAACCCTTCCGAGCGGCATAAGGAGTGGATGACGCAGTGCGCTGCACCAGCCTCCGCAGCGCACTGCAACGGCCATCGCAGCACGCTGCATCAGGCTTCACAGCGCAGTGCACTTTGTGGGACAAAAAGCTCCGACGTACACACCATTTGACTCAAAAACCCATCCAAGTCCGCTTCGAAGCACAAAAAACGCCGTTCCGGGAGGGAAAAAAGCCAAAAGACTTGTGGGAACCAGTCAAATGCCTTACCTTTACAAACCGAAAGTATATAAGCCACATCCAAGCCGCGCAAACAGCTCAAAAGCATTGGCCAAAAGCTTGCAGACAAGGCGAAGACAGAGGACAAGGAAACGATAAAGACAACACAATGAAGAAAAGAACCGAAGCTACCCTGTGGGCAATAATGGCATGCATAGCCGCTGTGGGCGGAATGTGGTCGTACGGTGAATACCCACGTTCAACGACATGGGCACAAACTCCGCTAACCCACTGCTGGCAGAGAATGTGGAAGCCCTGACAGGCAACGAGACCACTACGACTTGGATGGCACGCGAGTCGAGATGTATGGTATATGTGGGCGAAGGCAAGAAGGTGCAGCTCAGCGACGGCACCGTTCTGAAGGCCAATGCAGCCGGCTTCATCACCATCAACGGCCGTCTGGACTACGAAGAGGGAGGCGATGCCTCGTTCCGACCAGTTTCCTGCAACGACCTCTTCAAGACAATCAAAGACTGACACACGGCGCGCCAACATCAACGACGCGCCCGTTTCATTGAAAAGACATGCACAACATACGGTTCATACAGACCTGCCTCATCACCCTCCTGCTACTGATTGCAGCATGCACGCAGCAGCACCAGGATGGTAGCCAGACTATCCGTGTGAACGTTGACGAGGACCTTCCCGCCGATAGTTTCATCAGCCAATATTCCTTTATCCAGCTGGATTCGGTGACCAGCCCAATGGTCTCCCAGGTGCGCGACATACGCCTGCTGGACAGCCTGATATTCATTCTTGACGACGCCGGACGCATCTTCACCTTCTCGTCGGAGGGCCGTCACCTGGCCACCCTTGACAGCCTGGGAATGGGCAGCGGGCAGTATGCCACTGCCGATGCATTCGACATCACCAAGGCTGGCATATACGTGCTCAGCCGCCCGCAGAAGCGTATCATGCAATACTCATTCGACGGGCATCTCACACGCATTTGCCCTGTGCACGACTATTATCTGGGCTTCCGCGTGCAGGCCGACTCGATGGTGGTACTGGCCTCGGGCAATTGCAACAACCGCAAGGCCAACTTCATCGCCATGGAGATGAGCACCCAGAAGTTCAAGCACGAGGCTGAGCACTTTGACCGCACAGAGTCATACACCTCAGACACTTACCACCCCTTTGTGGGACAGCAGGGTGACACTCTGCTCATCACAAACCCCTTCCGCACAGACATCAAGATGCTGACACACGGACAGAGCACTCCGCTCTGCACCTTCAGGTTCAACACCGAGGAACAGATGCCGGCCAACCAGGAGGAATATACCTTTGAGGAACTCGCACAGATGACCAAGCACAAGCCTGTGGTACACAATATCGCCCTCGCATGTGCCACCTGCGATGCCCGATACATAGGATATGAGATGTTTGGGGAATGTGGTCTGTCGTATCTGCTCACGCGCATCAAGGCCGATGGCAGCACGCAGAACATGACCATCATGAACAATCCCGAGCCCAACTTCCCCTACCTCTCTGCGCCAGTCTGCGCGTCAGATGGGCAACTGGTGAGCGTGATGCCCGCCTATATGTTGCTGCAAACAGAGAAGGCATACGGGCTCAACCAGTTCACATCGGCCGGCCTGAAGCCGACAGACAACCCTGTCATATTCCTGCACAGGCTGAGATAAGCCCATGCAGGAGTTGGCCGTCACCTCCCTGGGGGAGGACTGACCTTATATAATAATGAGTATAAAAGAAACTACTATACCGCATATACACCAACACCTGGCACGATGGAAGCGGGCACTGACAGTGCTCACGCTTGCACTCATCTTAGCCTGCGCACTCATCTCGCTGCTCTACATCAGCGGTGTGTTGTCGGAGGTACTGGAGATGTCAACACTCTTCGCCATCTTCACCACCGTGTTCTCCATACTGGTTCCATGCTGCATCGTACTCACCCTCATAACCTTGAGCGAACCGCAGAAAGCGCCCGCCGAGGAGGAAAAGCCTGCTGAGGAGCAAACACAAGAACTCTCTGTGGATCTGACACATGGGATGCTGGTATATGGAGAGCAGCATGTGCGGTGCCGACATCAGATATTGCTCATCCTGCAATACGTCACTTCCAAGGACGACCACTTCATCAGCAAAGCCGACTTTGCCCGCGTGCTCGACGATTCCACTTACCAGAACGACTGCGAGAGCGCCAATGCGAAAATCAACACACTGGTAAGCAGCATCCGTGCTACGCTGAAGACCTTCCCCTACGAGATAGTCAACGTGAACCGGCAAGGCTACGTGCTCAACAAGAAAGAGGTACAGGAAGAAGCGAAGGAGCAAAGTGTCTGAGCATCTGAAGAGAACTTACTTTTTATCAGAAGAGGAATAACGTTCGAATCGAAGAAGAATGGTATTCGAGATAAAGTGAATTGGCCTTTGAATTGAAGCAAAACAGCCTTTGGCTTAAAAGCGAATGACATTCCGGCTAAAGAGAAATGGACTTTGACCTAAAGAGAAATGCCATTTGCCTTGAAAAGCACAAGAAAACACGCAAAAGCAATCTAAAAAAGGAAGAGAAGTGCACCAAGAGCTCAATTCCACCCTTCCAACAGCCACCACTAACAGCACCAACTCACACAAAGAAGCAGGGAAAAACGCATTTTCTACGCTTGAAAGAAGCAAATCGAAGCATTTTTCCAAGCCCTTTTCATAATGCCAAGAAACGCACAACAACCTATTGCTCAAACGATTTAATAGTTCTGCAACAGATATTACATACTAATATAAGTATAATGTGAGAGTAATATGATAGGCATCCCCAAGGTTTTCCGTCAATCAGGCTATACCTTTGCAATCGAAAGAGAAAGTAGTTTCTATCATAATAAAAAGCGTTGGCGGGAAAGCGCGAGAGCGTTAGTACCGACAATTAGGAGTTAAAAAGATTGCAAGTCAGGATAACAAACAGAGGAGACCAAGCCGGTGATAACCTACAGTCAATGAACTGAGAAAATAAAACCATATCACCAAACAGAGGCACACGCACGACAGATACCACTTCCGCAATAGAATTACATACGGTGCCTACCATTCAAACACCGGCTTGGCCTCTCCTTTGAAAACCCCACACAGTTACTCAAACCAGGTTACGCGGCGGCATCAAGCAACCGCCCCAGACCGCTCTGACCATGATGACACCATCCTGCCGGCTCGGGCACAAAAGCCTCTGGCCGGCTGTTCTTTTATATATAAGGAGCGATGGAGAGGGGCAGAAGAGACTTGGGAAGAGCACAAAGAGCGCGATGAAGAGGAGTGAGAAGGAGCTTTCAGAGCATTTCAGGGAAATAAGGAATGCGCTGCGAGGGACATTCCATAGAAAAAGCCTTAACTTTGCAAGGCAAAGGAATACGAAGTGCAACCCTAAAACATACTATAAACAATGAGAAGAATCGTCCTGTGCATCATGCTGCTGACCATCGCATGCAGCACTGCCATGCAAGCCAAAAGAGAGAAGGAGCCAGCCGACATCTATGTGAATCACCCATGGTACGGCAAGCGCATTGCCTATATAGGCGACTCGGTGACCGACCCCAACCAGGGTGGCGGACAGGTCACACACTACTGGCAGTTCCTGGCCGACTGGCTCCACAGCACACCGCTGGTGTATGCAGTGAGCGGATATGAGTGGTCGCATGCCGTGGGACTGACGGACAAACTGCATCAGGAAGTGGGTGAGGATGTGGATGCCATCATCGTGTTTCTGGGCACCAACGACTATAACAACGACCTCCCGCTGGGCTGCTGGTTCACCGAGAAACCCGAGCAGGTGCAGCGCGGCAAGGGTGGCAAGGAGTTCCAAGACGTGCGCATGCACCGCTCGCTCAGCATGGACCAAAGCACCGTGCGCGGCAGAATCAACGTGGCAATGAAGCACCTGAAGGAACTCTACCCCACCAAGCAGATTATCCTGCTCACTCCCCTGCACCGCGGATATGCCTTCTTCGGCAACGGCAACCGGCAGCCCAGCGAGGATTACCGCAACGAACAAGGCCTCTATATAGACCATTATGTGGATGCCATTGCCGAAGCCGCCCATGTGTGGGCTGTTCCTGTCATCGACATATACTCGCTCAGCGGTCTGCTTCCCACCATGCCCAGCCAGAGGCAATACTTCTGCGACGAGAAGAACGACCAGTTGCACCCCAACACACAGGGGCATCAGCGGTTGGCCAAGACGCTCTTGACCCAACTGAGCAGTCTGCCCTGCACCTGGGAATAAGCAGCCTGCAGCCCAAACGAGAAAGGCCATGCAAGGGGAAACGCTTCCCCTGCATGGCCTCTCTCATTGCACTCCGGCGCTCAGCGCACCGTCACCTCATCGCCCTGACGGACAAATGAATGGGTGCCGGCATCCAGTTCATAACGCGCCACTTCGCGCCCATGATGCTCGCACAAACCAGCAAACCTGGCTCCTGCAGACGAGCGGAAGTAATGGGCCTGCATGGGAAGATAGAGCGTGCAGGAGGTATTGGCAGGCACCACAGCACGATAGCTCATCATATCGCCCTGCTCATCGGCAGTCCACTCACTGCGTATCTCACCATAGTCAGAGCAGTAGCCACCACTGAGCGACTTGTATGGCCGGCTGCACTCAGGCTGCAGCACAAACTGGCGGTAGCCGCTCTCCTCACCCGGTGCAATGCCCAGCTGGTACTCATACATCCATTGTCCCACGGCTCCGAGGGCGAAATGGTTGAAGGAGTTCATGGTGTTCTCCTGGTGTTGACCGAAGGCGCATTCAAAGCCGTTCCAGCGTTCCCAGACCGACGTAGCACCATGCGTCACCGGATAGAGCCACGAGGTGAAGTCGGTGCAGGTGAACATGCGGAATGCCTCAGCCCAATGGCCCGAGCGGCTCAGTGCGGGAAGGATGTTGGGAGTGCCCGAAAAGCCCGTGGTGATAGTATGGTCGGGGAAGTCCATTGCCCCCTTGCCGCTCAGGCTGGGATGCTCTGCCAGCTGCGCCAACCACTGCTGCGCGCGCTGGAGGTTCTCGTTGGAGAAGCAGTTGAAGTTGAGTGGAGTAGCATACGAACTCTGTGTGTGCACCTGTCCACCATCTGCCGAGCGGGTCTGCCCAGTGTGTTCATCCACGTAACACAGGTTCCATTCCTGCTTCGCCAGGCGGTGTCTCTCGGTGAGCCTGCGGCTTATATCCGTCCGCCCCACCGCACTGGCCATCCTGGCGGTAACCTCCATCATATAGATGTAGATGGCATTGTTCACCAGGTCGGCAGGCGTTCGTGCATCCATCGCAAGCCAGTCTGCCAGTCCGCCGGTGCGGCTTGACAGATGCGGGAAGCGCTCACTCATGGGATAACCAGCCATCCCGTCGAGCCATCGCACCATGGCATCCAGATTGTCCTGCACTATCTTCCTGTCTCCGTATTGGCACCACATCTGCCAGGGAACCATGCATACAGCCGCCCCCCAGGTGGTTCCGTCGGGGAAACCAGTAGGCCGCTCGCGGCTGTACTCCGGTATGGTGGAGCCTATGCCGCCCTCTGCAGTCTGGTCGGCACGCAGTGAGCGCATCCACTGAAGGAAGAAGCCATACACATCGCTGTTGTATGCAGCGGTGCGGGCATAAGCCTGCGCATCGCCTGTCCACCCCATGCGTTCGTTGCGCTGGGGGCAATCGGTGGGCAACGTAAAGAAGTTGCCCAGCTGTGACCGCTGTATGTTACAGAAGAGTTGGTTCACCAGCCTGCCCGTCACACCGTCCCACGTCTCGGCATGATAAGTGCCTGTAGGCAGCGAGTCAGACGACAGAACCAGTCCGCCCACGCACTCCGGAGCCAAAGGCTGCTTGCTCGACGGCAGGGTAATCTGCACATACTGATAGCCCCTATAGGTGCTTCGGGGCGAATAGACCACTCTGCCCGACCCATCGGAGACGTAGAAGTCGGTCACCAGAGCCGCACGCAGGTTGGCCTGCAGTATGCGTCCGGCTATTCCGCTACCCTTTGGCCCATAGGTGTCAGCATACCAGCGCTCGTCATCGGTGCGCGTTTCGTGGTCATATAGGCCGGGATAAAGTTGCTCGCCATAACGGATGATGACAGTATCGCCACGCTGCAGGCAACCCTCGGGAAAGGTTATCTCGGGTACTCCCACCATGTTGACACCCATATCATAGGTATATGTGTGCCCGTCGGCACTGTGCACTGGCATCACCCGCACGGCACTGAGCCGCTGGCAAACACGCACCGGAGCATCATAGCGCGACTCTATGCGCGGCTTCTGCCAGGGGCGCATGGTGATGACCTCGGCCGGCCTCCATCGCTTGTTCACCTTGTAGGCGGGTGTGCTCCAGCCTTCTGTCAGAGCCTCCTGACGTGCATCATAGACCTCTCCGTTGAAGAATGAACCGTAGCGCCAAGGGCCGTCGTTGCATGCCCGCCACGTGCCGGGCGATGTGACGATGACCTCTTCGCGCCCGTCCTCATAGCGCACCACCAGCTTGGCCAGCAGAGCTTCATGGTCACCCCAGAAGTTATAGTTGCGTGTGGTATATGACATGTTGCCCGTGTACCAGGCTGGCAGGAGCAATGCACCAAGGGCGTTCTTGCCCTGACGCAGCATGGAGGTCACATCGTAGGAGGCATATCCCAGCACCTCGCGATACTGCGAACTGCCAGGCACGAAGCGGTCCTGGCTCACCGGCTTACCATTGAGATGCAGTTCGCACGCTCCCATCGCCGTGGCCAGCAAGTGTGCTTCACGCACCTTTCCACTCAGCCTGAATGACGTGCGCAGCATGGTGAGCGCTCCGTGACTGGGATCTGCATGGGCCAGGCAGATGCGGTCGGAGGGGTTGTCCACCACGATGCGGTCACCCTTGACAGCCACGCAAGGCAGCCCGCCGAAGCAGCCATACTGAGCCGGGCCAAACACCTCAGTGTCCTCAGAACATCCCCTGCTCTGGATGTTATAGCCCTGATAAACCACCCTCGCATGAGGCAGCGCGGCAAATCCCACCTCGCAGAGGTTGGGATAGGAATTATGGTCATGGCTACCACCCCACTGCCCTATGGTGACCACCTCTGCCGTACTGCCCTTGCGGTCGAGCAGCGGTTGCAGATGTCCGGGAAAGCCGTTGCCACAGATGGTCAGCGCCACTCCGTCGATAAGGAAAGATATATTGCTTGTCTCCACACATACCGACAGTTCGTGCTCCTCATGCGTCCCCTCCTCGGTGAGCAGACTGCTGATATTGCTCTGCGGGAACGATTTCTCCGACACCTCAAGCAGCGGCAACCGCTCTTGGTCCGTGGGTGTGAAGCCCACGCGATAGACTCTGAGCGCTCCCACACGCCCGCTCTGTGCTTCAGGGAAGTCCAATTCCACGCGCACATAGCTGGTTCCCTGCATGTTGTCTATATTCTGGAAGGCATCGCGCAAGCGGAAGTCATTGGCTCCCAAGAGTATTGCCGCCTGGTGCCCACGCTCGATGCGGAAGCGGGTGTTGATGGTGAAGCTGAAGTTGGAGGGTGCCGACAGGCGCTGGGCAGTGGAGCCTATCCACTCTGCTCCCGACCAGGCTTGCAGGCGGCAGTCCATCAGTCCGGTGAAGAAAGCCGACTGCCCGGTGTGCTTCTTTCCCTTGTTGTCCCACACGCTGAGCGTCCAGCGATACCCCGTAAGCGGCTTCAGCGGCTGTCCCTCGTAGGTCACTCCCGTAGAGGAGGCATCTGTCACCTCTCCGCTGTCCCACATGAGCGTATCGCCATGCTCGGTGTGAAGCGTCAGCCGATAGGCTTTCTGGCTCACGCCAGGCTGGTCGGACTCCATGGCCCAACCGAACACCGGTTCCTTTTCATCCACTGCCTGGGGTTCCACGGCATGCTGTACCCTGAGCTTCACCAGCTTGGTATCGGCGCGGGAGCCCACATTCATCAGCAGCGCAGCGGCTGCCATCATCAGTTTTAGTCTCATCATTATCAATTTGTTACGTATAGTCTTTTTTATTCCAAAGTGCCCCTTCGGCCGGTTCGGCTTTTTGGGGCAAGAAACGCAGTGCGGTGCAATGCCACATGCAGCGCGCTGCGATGGCTGGTGCAGCGTGCTGCAATGACCGATGCAGCGCACTGCGTTCCCAGGGGCAGCATTCCTGCCCAATAGTCGAAAGGCTGTACGGCTGTACTTCCGCCGCCCTTCTCCAGCCTCTTCAGCCAGTATCTCCTTCATTCCAAGAGCGGTTCTCTTTTGGAGACATCTCTATGACAGACTTTTGCAAATGCCCTTCTCCTGCCGAACCAGCCTCATAAAAGGTTCGGGCAAAGGCTCCTGAAAATGCCTTCAAGCCCGGTTCTGGCTTTCTGTCAAAGCCCCTCGACGGACAAGCGAGCGTATTCTCTTTTCCCCAGGAATCCCCTCCGGGCAGCAGGCCAGACGGATGGAATCAGGATATCTTACCCCAGTCCTGGCGGTCGGGGAACTCTTGGTCGAGTTGCCTGCGCAACATCTGCCCCATGGGCGACGCGAGGGACGGGTCGGCCGAGAGCACTTGTGTGGCCGCATCACGCGCCCACTGCACCAGGATACCGTCCTTGGCCAGGTTGGCCAGACGCAGATGCAGGCCGTCGCCACTCTGCTGTGTACCCTCCAGGTCGCCTGGACCTCGCAGCTTGAGGTCCTCTTCGGCTATCTGGAAACCGTCGGTGGTGTCAGTCATCACCTGCATGCGGCGGCGCACATCGGCTCCTGCCGTATTGCCGGTCACCAGTATGCACCACGACTGGTCACCGCCTCGGCCCACCCTGCCACGCAACTGGTGCAACTGCGACAGGCCGAAGCGCTCGGCATTGAAGATGACCATCACTGTGGCACGCGGCACATTGACCCCCACCTCGATGACCGTTGTGGCCACCAGTATCTGCGTATCGCCCTGGGTGAAGAGGCGCATCTGCTCCTCCTTCTCGGCGGCTTTCATGCGCCCGTGCACCATGCCTATACGATAGTCGGGGAACACTTTCTGCAGGGTTTCATACTCGTTCTCCACATTGCGCAGCGCCATCTTGTCGCTCTCCTTCACCAATGGGAACACGAAGTAGGCCTGGCTGCCGGCCTCTATCTGTGTGCTCACCGCCTGGTAGAGGCGGCCCAGGTCGGAGTCGGGAATGTGCAGCGTGCGTATGGGCTTGCGGCCGGGGGGCAGCTGGTCTATGACTGACACATCAAGGTCACCGTAGAGCGTCATGGCCAGCGTGCGGGGAATAGGCGTGGCGGTCATCACTAAGATGTGAGGCACAATGGCGTTCTTGGCCCAGAGACGTGCACGCTGTGCCACCCCGAAGCGGTGCTGCTCGTCGATGACGGCCAGTCCCAGACTGCGGAACTGCACGCTGTCCTCGATGACGGCATGCGTACCCACCAGCATGTGCACCGAGCCGTCGGCCAGCCCCTCCAGTATTTCCTTGCGCTTCTTACCCTTCACCGTGCCCGTGAGCAGCTCCACCCGCACAGGCAGATGGCCCAGCATGGAGCGGAACGACTTGAGGTGCTGCTCGGCCAGAATCTCGGTGGGAGCCATGATGCATGCCTGATGGCCGTTATCCACAGCCAGCAGCATCACCATGAGAGCCACCAGTGTCTTGCCGCTTCCAACGTCGCCCTGCAGCAGACGGTTCATCTGTCGTCCGCGCTTCATATCGGCATGTATCTCGCGTATGACACGCTTCTGGGCATCGGTCAGCGCAAAGGGCAGGCACTGGGAATAGAATTCATTGAAAAGCGGACCCACATGCGTGAAGGTGTGGCCCACTCTGGAAGCCTGCCGCTGGCGGGCATAGAGCTGGATGCTAAGCTGTATGAAGAAGAGTTCGTCGAACTTGAGGCGGGCCATGGCACGCGCCAGCTGCTCGGCCGACTGCGGGTAGTGGGCTGCACGAAGGGCTTCGTCGAGCGGCATGAGGCCCAGCTGGCGGCGCATCACATCGGGCAGCGTCTCGGGCACAGGCTCCTTGAGCAGGTCGAGGAGCTTGCTGGTAAACTGCTCGAGGCTGCGTGAGGTGAGTCCCGAGCGGCGCATCTTCTCGGTAGTGGAATAGTAGGGTTGCATGCGCATGCGGCTCAGCGAGAGGTCCTCAGCGGGGTCCACGTCGGGGTGGGCGATGTTGATGCGCCCGTTGAAGGCATTTGGCCTGCCAAACACAATGTAGTCGCGGTCCTGCTTGAGCGTGGATGCCACGTAGCGGATGCCCTGAAACCACACCAGGTCAACGAAGCCCTCACCGTCAGTGAAGTGCGCCACGAGCCTCGCCTTGCGCCCCTGGCCCGACTGCTCCATGCCCACGATGCGCCCTCGCAACTGCACAAAGGGCATGTCGGCAGTGAGTTCGCTCACACGGTAGAGCCTGCTGCGGTCGATGTGCTTATAGGGAAAGGTGTATAGCAGATCGTGCCACGTGCTGATGCCCAACTCCGCTTGGAGCAGGGCCGCACGCCGTGGCCCGATGCCAGGCAGATAGGTGAGTTCTGAATGTCTGAGGTCTTGCATGCTTGTCGTTTCAGCGTGCCTCCATGATTCCTTTGGCCAGGAGCAGGTCGGCAGGCGTAGTCAGTTTGATGTTCTCGCGGTTTCCCTCCACCAGGGTGATGCGCTCTCCCAGAGCCTCCACCACCGAAGCATCGTCGGTGAACTGCGGTGCGTAGGGTTGTCTGTAGGCCCGGCGCAGCAGAGCAAGGCTGAAGACCTGAGGAGTCTGCACCAGTCGGTAGTCGCTGCGGGGCACTGTCATGCTCTCGCCATCGGGGCTGACATGGCGCAGCGTCTCCACTACAGGGACCACGGGCACCGCTGTGCCGCTGCGGGCAGCCTCTTCGTAGCATCGCCGGAGTGTATCCCGCGACACGAAGGGGCGCACTCCGTCGTGCACGCCCACCAGCCCCTCGCTCACATCAGCAGGGATGGCATTCAGCCCGTTGAGCACTGAATGGAAGCGCGTATCACCTCCCGGAGCCGTCAGGAAGCCCCCCTCCAGATGATGCCGGCGGCACAGATCGTGCCAGTAATCGTGCTGCCCCTGGGGAAGCACTACGATGATGTGCATGTCGGGAAACACCTCGCGGAAGCGGTCGATGGTGTGCATGAGCACAGGCCGTCCGCCGAGGGGCAGAAACTGCTTGGGTACATCGCCTCCCATACGCAGCCCCTGGCCTCCCGCCACCAGTATGGCAAACCGCTCCATTCAGGGTACGAGTTGCGAGTAAAGCATCCCGTCGCGCAGAGGCATCGAGGCCTCCTGGTCGCGGAGTAGCTCTACCAGGGCAAATCCAAACTCGAAGGCTGCGGCAGGTCCCTTGCCGGTAACCACGTTGCCATCCACTTCCACCAGCGCACCAGTGCACTGTGCGCCCTCCAGCTCAGGCTCCACTCCGGGATAGCACGTCGCTTTCCTGCCCCTGAGAAGCCCCAGATGCCCCAGCACCAGCGGCGCAGCACAGATGGCGGCTACGGGTTTGCCTTCGCCCGCATGCTTCTGCAGAGCCTCGCGCAGCGGAGCGCAGGCATCCAGATTGGTGGCTCCTGGCAGGCCGCCAGGCAGCACCATCAGTTCCACCAGGCTGAAATCCACCTGCCCGAGCGTCATATCGGCCTGCACAGGAACGCTGTGCGCACCACTGACCACAGGGGTGTCATAGATGGATACTGTGCGTACGTCCAGTCCGGCACGGCGCATGATGTCAACGGGTGCAATGGCCTCTATCTCCTCGAAACCAGTTGCGAGAAATACTGTAATCATATACCTTATATATTATAGTACGTATCAATAATCAATCCTACCTACCGCAAAGTTAGAAAATATTCATTAACTTTGCTCCTCCAAGCAAGAGATAAATATGGAGAAAAGCATCAAGGTGGCCCTCTTTGGCAATATCTCCGACCCCTCCAAAGCCATTTACGCACAAAATCTGCTGGATGCGCTGGAGCGTCGGGGTGCATGTGTGGGCATCGACATTCCTTTTTTTGAGAGTCTGCAGAAGACTCCCGGCATGAACCTGCCGCAGTCGGTCATCCCCATCAGCGGCGACTTCCAGGCCCATCTGGCCGTAAGCATGGGCGGTGACGGCACCTTCCTGACAGCAGCCAAGCGCGTGGGAGCATCGGGCACACCCATCCTGGGCATCAACATGGGGCGGCTGGGCTTTCTGGCCGACTTCTCTCCCAGTGACATCGAGATGGCCATTGACATGGCCTGCCGCGGGCTGCTGCACGCCGAGCCGCGCACTGTGCTTGCCGTGGAATTCTCCTCGGGCGAGCCGTTCGACTATCCCTTTGCGCTCAACGAGGTGGCTGTGCTCAAGCGGGATGTGAGCAGCATGATAAGCATCAGGGTGGAGATTGACGGCGAGTACCTCACCACCTACCAGGCCGATGGCCTCATCATCAACACCCCCACCGGCAGTACCGGCTATGCGCTGAGCGTAGGCGGACCCGTCATGTCGCCCCAGAGCGACATACTGGGACTGGTGCCGGTGGCCCCTCACAGCCTGAGCATGCGCCCGCTGACCCTGAGCGGCGGCTCGTGCGTGACGCTCACCGTGGAGAGCCGCAACCATAACTTCCTGGTGGCAATAGACGGCCGCAGCCAGGCCTGTGCCGAGGACGTGCAGCTCAAGGTGCGCAAGGCACCATACCAAGTGCAGGTCATCAAGCGCCCCGGCGGCTCGTTCTTCCGCACGCTGCGCCAGAAGCTGATGTGGGGAAGCGACTCCAGAGCCCATGAGTGCTGACCGCGGGACGGGCAACATCCTTTTTCCAAGAACAGAAGATGAAGATGAGAAAGATAGACCAGCGGCTTCTGCTGTGGCTGTGGACAGCCTCTGAGGGCCTGCGCCTGCAGTCGGTGCTCAACGCGCTCACCGGTGTGACGGGCGTGGCACTCGACTTCGCGTTCATCTACGCCTCCAAGTGGGCCATCGACATAGCCACCGGCCGTGCCCAGTCTCCACTCTGGTGGGCAGCAGCCGTGCTGGTGGCACTGCTGGTCATGCAGGTGGCACTGGGCTTTGCACGGCGTTGGATAGCCGCTATACTGGGTGTGCGCTCACAGAACATACTGCAGATGAAGCTCTTCAAGCACCTTATGAACAGCCAGTGGATGGGCAGGGACGGGCGTCACAGCGGCGATGTGCTCAACCGCCTGGAGCGTGACGCCTACGACGTGAGCGACACCATCACCGAGACGGTGCCCGCTGCGCTGTGCGTGGTAGTGCGCCTGGCGGGCGCCTTCTGCTTCCTCTGCACGATGAACGTGCGGGTGGCGTGCCTGCTGCTCTGCATTGCCCCGCTCTTCACACTGCTCAGCCGCATCTACGTGAGGCGCATGCGAGCCCTCACCCGAGAGATACGCGACACCGACAGCAACATACAGAGCATCATACAGGAGAGCATTCAATACAACATGGTACTGAAGACCCTAGAGCGGTGCAGCACCATGGCCTCACGCCTGGGAGCGGCACAGGGAAGGCTGCAGAGCCAGGTGCGCAGGCGCACGATATTCAGCAGCACGTCATCGGCCATGGTGACGCTGGGCTTCGGACTGGGCTATCTGGTGGCCTTCGTGACGTGCACCTACCAGTTGCAGAGCGGCCTGGTGACCTACGGCATGATGGCTGCCTTCCTGCAGTTGGTGGGCCAGGTGCAGGGTCCCTTCCGCGATGCCCTGCGCTTTGTGCCCGCATTCGTCGGTTGCGTCACCGCCAGCGAGCGGCTGATGGAGCTGCAGGAGACGCCCCTGGAAGCGCAGGGGGAACCCGTGAGGATGCACGGAGCGGCGGGCGTGCGGCTCACTGGGGTGAACTATGCATACAGCGACGGGCACCGCATGATACTGAAGGACCTCTCCTACGACTTCGCCCCGGGCAGCGCGACAGCCGTGCTGGGCGAGACAGGCGCGGGCAAGACCACACTGGTGCGGCTCATTCTGGCACTCGTGCAACCGCAGAGCGGACGGGTGGAGATCTATGACAAGGAGGGCTGTGAAGAGGTGTCGCCGCTCACGCGCAACAATCTGGTGTATGTGCCGCAGGGCAATACCCTGCTCAGCGGCACTGTGAGGGACAACCTCCTGCTGGGCAATCCCGAGGCCACCGAAGAGCAGATGCTGGAGGCACTGCACACGGCCTGTGCCGACTTTGTGAAGGACTCGCCCAATGGGCTCGACACGCTGTGCGGCGAACTGGGAGCGGGACTGAGCGAAGGCCAGGCACAGCGCATAGCCATAGCCAGGGCACTGCTACGCACGGGCAGCGTGCTTCTGCTCGACGAGGCAACCAGCGCCCTTGACCCCGACACCGAGCACCAGTTGCTCACCAACCTGCGTCTCGACCAGGACGGACGCACGGTCATATGTGTGACCCACCGCCCTGCCATGGTGGAGCATTGCACCCAGGTGCTCAGGCTGGAGCGGTTGGGGTGAAGAGGGCAGTGCGCTGCGATGGCCGATGCAGCGCACTGCAATGACCGATGCAATGCGCTGCGATGCCCGACGCAGCGCACTGCGTCTTTCCAGCCATCATCCGGCAAGAAGACGGGGAACAGCCTTACGGACTCTTGCCGGCCTGCCAAGAGAGCCTGGCAGGCGAGGCGCGTGGGCCGCAGCACTCCGTCGCACGAAACCCGACAGCGACCTGCCCCACCGGGTGCTCTGTACCGGCACACCACGAGCATGCGGGCAGAGGCAGCCACAGAGAGTTGGCCATGCTGTCACGCATTTTTATGAATAGCACTTTGCACCCTCGATGATTTTACCTAACTTTGCAGCACGACACTAAGCACGACAAACTTGGACAAGGAACCTATATCACTGCTCAAGGGCATTCATCTGCCCTCCGACCTGCGCCAGCTGCCCCGCGAGGCACTGCCACAGGTGTGCCAGGAACTGCGCCAGGCCATCATACACTCGCTGGCAGACAACCCCGGACACTTTGCAAGCAGTCTGGGCGTGGTGGAACTCACCGTTGCCCTGCACTACGTATTCGACACCCCCTATGACCGCATCGTGTGGGACGTGGGACACCAGGCCGCCGGGCACAAGATGCTCACGGGGCGCATGGACGACTTCTGCACCTACAGGCACCTGCACGGGCTGCGTCCGTTCCCCTCACCAGAGGAGAGCGAGTACGACACCTTTGCCTGCGGGCATGCCTCCAACAGCATTTCGGCCGCCCTGGGAATGGCTGTGGCCGACCAGCAGACTGGCCAGACAGGCCGGCACGTGGTGGCTGTCATAGGCGACGGAAGCATGAGCGGCGGGCTGGCCTACGAGGGGCTGAACAACGCGAGCGACACTCCCAACAACCTGCTAATCATCCTCAATGACAACAACATGAGCATCGATGGCAGCGTGGGCGGCATGAAGCACTATCTGCACCAGCTTCACACGAGCCGGCTGTACAACTGGCTGCGATTCCGCATCTCGCAGAAGATGCTCAAGTGGGGCATCCTGACCGAAAGGGGAAGGCAGAGGGTACTGCGGTTCAACAACTCGCTGAAGTCACTGCTCACCGATCAGCAGAACATCTTTGAGGGCATGAACATCCGATACTTCGGGCCAAGCGACGGCCACGACGTGATTGAGCTGGTCAACACACTGACGCAGATCAAGGACATGAAGGGACCGAAGCTGCTGCACATACACACCATCAAGGGCAAGGGATTTGAGCCCGCCGAACAGAACCCCACACTCTACCATGCCCCGGGACGCTATGACCCGGAAACAGGCAAATGCCTGCATGCCGACACCAGCGGACTGCCGCCCAAATACCAGGACGTATTCGGCAAGACGCTGATGGAGCTGGCACGGAAGAACAGCCGCATAGTGGCTGTCACGCCAGCCATGGCCACAGGCTGCGGACTGACCCGCATGATGAAGGAGATGCCCGACCGCACCTTCGACGTGGGCATCGCCGAAGGACACGCAGTGACCTTCTCGGGCGGAATGGCAAGCGCCGGACTGGTGCCCTTCTGCAATATCTATTCGAGTTTCTCGCAGCGCGCCTTCGACAACATCATACATGACGTGTGCCTGAACCGCCTCAACGTGGTGCTTTGTCTGGACCGCGCAGGACTGGTGGGCGAGGATGGCCCCACCCACCACGGCGCATTCGACCTGTCAGCATTGCGCCCCGTGCCCAACATCACCCTGTCCTCACCCATGGACGAACGGGAGATGAGACGGCTGATGTACACGGCACAACTGCCCGACAAGGGGCCTTTCGTCATCAGATACCCGCGTGGACGTGCCGAGCACACCTCATGGCAATGCCCGCTGGAGGAGGTGCCCGTGGGCAAGGGACGGCTCATACACGAGGGCAGCGATGCCGTGGTGCTGAGTCTGGGCCCCATTGGCAATGAGGTGGAACGCGCCATCGCCGAACTGGAGAGCCAGGGACGCAGCATCGCGCACTACGACATGCGCTTCCTGAAACCCATCGACGAGGAAATCCTCAATGCCGTGGGACAGAAGTTCAAGCGTATAGTGACCATCGAGGACGGTGCGTTGAAGGGCGGACTGGGTTCGGCCGTGCTGGAATACATGGCCGACCACCATCTGCACCCCGATGTGGTGCGGCTGGGCCTGCCAGACCACTTCGTGGAACACGGCAGCGTGGAGGAACTGCATCATCTGGCGGGCATCGACAAAGAAGCAATCATAAAGGCACTCAAATGAAAATAGTTATCGTTGGCGCAGGAGCCGTAGGAACCCATCTGGCCGAACTGCTCTCACGCGAAGACCAGGACATCATACTCATCGACGAAGACCCTGAGCGCACCGCCGACTTGGCTACGTCGGGCGACTTCGACCTCATGACACTCAACGTGTCACCCACGAGCATCAGCGGACTCAAGGAGGCAGGGGTGCCCCACGCAGACCTCTTCATCGGTGTCGCACCCGAAGAGACCCGCAACATCACATGCTGTATGCTGGCCCACGCACTGGGCTGCCGCAAGACGGTGGCACGCGTGGATAATGCCGAATACACGCGTCCCGAGTACGGAGAATTCTTCCGGCAGATGGGCATAGACAGCATCATCTACCCCGAGGCACTGGCTGCCAAGGAAATCCTGGACGGCATCAAGCGTCCGGGCGTGCGACAATACTGGGAGGTGCATGGCGGCGCACTGGTGATGCTGGGCATCAAACTGCGCGAGACAGCACGCGTGCTCGACAAGCCGCTGCACGAACTGTGCGGCCCCGACACACCCTACCACATCGTAGCCATCAAGCGAGGTGACGACACCATCATCCCTGGCGGAAACGACAGTCTGGCATTGGGTGACATCGCCTACTTCATGACCCTGCGCAAGCACGTGCAATACATCCTGCAGATAACGGGCAAGGAGGATTATGGCGAAGTGCGGCACATGATGATCATGGGCGGCGGACTGACCACACTGCACGTCATCCAGGACAAACCCGACTCGGTGACAGTAAAGGTGATAGAGCGCGACGAGGAGCAATGCCGCCTGTTTGCCGACATGCTGGACGACCCCGACGTGAGCGTCATACAAGGCGACGGGCGCGACACAGGCATGCTGGCCGAGGAAGGACTGCGCGACATGCAGGCCTTTGCAGCACTCACCCCATCCACCGAAACCAACATCCTGGCATGCCTGGCAGCCAAGCGCATGGGGGTGAGGAAAACGATAGCCATGGTGGAGAATATGGATTACGTGTCGCTGGCAGAGAAGCTGGACATAGGCACGGTCATCAATAAGAAAACCATCGCAGCAAGCCACATCTACCAGATGATGCTGGATACAGACGTGTCGAATGTGAAGTGCCTGACGATAGCCAACGCAGATGTGGCCGAATTCACAGCCAATGAAGGCAGTATGGTCACCGAGAAGCCCGTGCGCGACCTGCGCTTTCCACGTGGCGTCACACTGGGCGGACTGGTGCGGGATGGTGTGGGATGCCCGGTACACGGAAACACTCAGATACAGCCGGGCGACCGCGTGGTGGTCTTCTGTCTGAGTGGTCTGATAAAGAAGATGGACCGCTACTTTTGCCGTCCCACATCGGCCATCAGCCGTGTGATATCGGCCTTAAGCAACTGATACGGAGGGCTCTGGCGAAAACCGGAGCCTTTTTTCAGCATCACATCCACGCTGCAGATGCTGTGCTCATAGCTGCTCCACTCGTTCTGCTTCTGCGTAGCGTGCATGGCCAGACGCGTTATCTCACGCTCACGCTCGCGGCGAAGAATGTTGCAGATGGGCGTCAAGAGGGGCATGACAACCCCGTCAAACAGTGTATGGCCCTGTATGTAAAGGTAAGTGGTATCGGGCGTAAGCCCCATGGAAAGCAGTTCCTCGCGCAAGGGAGCATAGGTCTTGCGTCCCTGGGGATAGCGTCGCTGGAGCATGGTAATGGTCTTGTTCACCTTGTGCTTCAGTGAGTCAAGTGCCGACTGCCCGCCTCTGGCAGGGTTGACACTGTGGAAGGAGACCACATCAGCGAAGTGAGTCAGGCTGAACTCGCGGTAATATCCATATCGGTAAGCCCATACGCTCCACACAAAGAGCGGCCACACAATGCGGCTGTACTCGCCCATGAAAGCCTCCAGATCGACCACACTGCGGTCGTTGAGCGTGCTCATCACGCAAGCGGTATGCAGATTGGGCGCATAGCATTGGTAGTTCTCGATGGCATAAGCATAGGTGTGGAGCACATAGGGATTGCTGCACACCATACGGCTCATCTCGGTGCATCCCTGCATGAGCCAGTCATAGTCGGCATCCACACAGGCTATCATGCACTCTCCCAGCGAGGGGCCGAGCGTGTTCATCAGGGCAGTCTTCTTGCCGCGGCACAGTGTGGTGCGGCTGGGAAGCATGACCTCGAAGTAATACTGCTCGGTCTCAAACTCCTGCAACACCGACCGCCAGAAGAACACATCGTCGTAACTCTCCACATAAGCCACAATGCGATGCCGCGCAGAGCGTGGTCGCAGGCGGTTGGCAGCCTCGACATAACTGGAATTCAGCGCGTCCTGAAGCCGCTTGCCCTGCTTTCGTGGCTGCATGGCAACATACGCCTGCATGGCTCTGTCGGTACTGGCATTGTGCGAACAGTTCATATCACGATGTCTTCCACATTGGTTACACAGTCGGCCCAGCCGTCCATGATGACCGCCGGACTGTGGGTGGTGAGGATAATCTGCACGTTGGGATTGAGGTCACGCACCAGTCCCACGAGCCTCTGTTGCCACTCGATGTGCAGACTCACCTCTGGTTCGTCCATAAAGAGAACGCACGGCTTGCGGTTCTGCACCAGCACAGACAGCAGTATGATGAGCATTTGCTTCTCTCCGCTAGAGAGCTTGTAGGAGGGAATCTCCTCGCCCATAGACCGGAAGAATATCTCATTGTGTTCACGGCAGATGGTCTTGCCCGTATCCTTGAAGAGGCTATCTACGAGGTCCATGAAGTGTGTCTTCTCCTGAGCCACCTCGCTGGCCAGCCTCTGTGCATCGGGCACCTGGCTGGTGAAGATAGCCACCATGCGGTTGCTCATGTTCACTTGGTAATCGAGATATTTGCGCTGCAACTGGTAGAGCTGCAGGTCGAGCTCCGACTGCAAGTGCGAATCGGCCACCTTGCCAAGCAGGTCGCTCGACACGAGAGGGCGGTCGAAGGAGCGTATGACATCGAAATCTACCGTATCGGCATCCTCGGGTGAGAAGGTCAGGGTGACGCCATCCATCTGCTTCTCCAGCCTGTCGATGCCTATGAGCTGCCGCACCACACGGTTGAGGATGGTGCTCTTGCCCACCCCATTGACCCCGCTCAGGATGTTCACGTCGGGGCGCAGCGTCCAGTCGATACCACGCCGTCGGCTCCACAGGGCATCTATCTGGATGCGCTTGATATAGTTTCCTTTATTGCTCATAACGCTCTCTTTAGTTGGTTCTTAGAAGATGGTTGTGGAGTTCCAGGGGTACAGCCCCTTCTTCACGGAGTATGCTCCCAGAGCCCGCTCCAGCTTGTCCTTGGTAAAGGGCACGTGTGCCATGTAGGCGCTATCGCGTCCGATGTACTTGCGCACCTTGTTGGGCAGGTTGGCCCAGTTGTCCTTGACCGATGCATCCACCAGGCTGTCATAGCCCACGTATGCCACTATCACGGGCAGGCGGAAGCGGTTGACAGCCCTGCTTATCTGCCAGTTGAGCGTAGTGCTCTCCACATTCATCAGGTCGCTGGCCAGCACCAGCAGGTTGTCTGCCTCGGCCATCTGCCTCAGGCAGCGCACCTTGAAGGTACTGTCAATCAAATCCTCGTGCATAGACGAGAAGTCGATATCCTGCATATTGAGGAATGCATAGCGCTGCGGATACTGCCTCTGCCACTCACGCATCTGCTGGTGATAATGCAGGTTGCTGTGTTCGTGGTCATACACACCCTGTGCGTCAAATGCCACATACGTCTTGTTCGTATTCATGAGTCTGTCTCCTTTATACCTTATATTATATAGAGCAAAGTTAGGAAATCCCCTCCAAACCACCAAGCATCGGCGCGGACAAAAGGAAAAATTGCTATTTTTGCACCCATGATTCAGGATTTGGCATTACAGAGAAGGCTCTTGGAGGTGGAATATGCCTGCGAGCGCGAACAGTTTCAGCGGCATACGGAGAACATGGGAGTGGAGCGCAAGGTACGGCGCGGCCTGTGCTGGTTTCCCCTGCACACGGGTCGCAGCTACTACAATTCGCAGGACGCGCTGGTACTTGAGGTGGAGCGGACAGAGGCGCAGGACGTTGAGCACCAGTTCGAACCGGGCAAACCCGTGTGTTTCTTTGCGCAAGATGCCTCACAGATGCTCACTTACATGCACTTCGTGGGGCAGGTGAGTTATGTGGAGAACGACCGTATGGTCATCTCCATGCCGTCGTCCTCGGCCGTGAGCCAGGTGCTCAATGCCGAGAGGGTGGGCGTTCAGCTCTATCTCGATGAATATACCTACCGTCTGATGTTCGAGGCGCTCGACCGCGTGCCAGCCGCCAAGGACTGCCGGCTGGCACAGTTGCGCGACATCATCTACGCACAGGCGCCCCTGCACCACCGCAACCTCAGCCCCGTAGTGATTCCCTGGCTCAATGCCACGCAGCAGGCTGCGGTGAACAATGTACTAGCCTCGAAGGATGTGGCCATACTGCACGGGCCTCCAGGCACAGGCAAGACCACCACCATGGTAGAGGCCATCTACGAGACACTCAGGCGGGAGACCCAGGTGATGGTGTGCGCACAGAGCAACATGGCAGTGGACTGGATAGCCCAGAAACTGAGCGAGCGCGGGGTGAACATCCTGCGTATAGGCAACCCGATGCGCGTTACCGACCAGATGCTGGCCGACACCTACGAGCGGCGTTACGAGGCGCACCCGCTCTACAGCCAGCTTTGGGCCATCAGGCGAACCATCCGCCAGCTGTACGACTCGGCGCAGGGCAACCGCGAGAACCGCCATCAGAAGATAGCCCGACTGCGGGAGAAGGCCGATGAGATAGACTTCCAGATACGCGAACAGCTTCTCGGCGAGGCCCGCGTGATAGCCTGCACACTCACCGGCAGCGCATCGCCCCTGCTCGTGGGACGCCACTTCAGTTCGCTCTTCATCGACGAGGCTGCACAGGCTCTGCAGGCCGCGTGCTGGATAGCGATGCAGAGGGCCGACCGCGTGATACTGGCCGGCGACCATTGCCAGCTGCCTCCTACCGTGAAGAGCCCCGAAGCGCTGGCCGGCGGACTGGGCAGGACGCTGATGCAGAAGATAGTGGAGGTGCACCCCGAGGCAGTCTCGCTGCTGGGCGTGCAATACAGGATGACCGACAGCATCATGCAGTTCCCCAACCAGGAGTTCTACGAAGGACGGCTGCAAAGCGACTCCTCGGTGCGATACCGCAGCATCCTCGACTGGGACACTGCCATTGAATGGATAGACACACCGGCCGAACCCGAGTATGACGAGCAGGAAGCGGGCGACGGCATGAGCCGCCAGAACCCTGCCGAAGCCCGCCTCACAGTGGATACCCTGAAGGCCTACCTGGAACGGATAGGCACACAGCGCATACTGGACGAGAGGCTCGACGTGGGGCTCATAAGTCCCTACCAGGGACAGGTGCGCCTGTTGCGGCAGCTCATCAAGCGCGATTCGTGGTGGAAGCCGTTCCGCCGCTTCATCAGCATCAACACGGTGGATGGGTTCCAGGGACAGGAGCGCGACATCATCATGATAAGCATGGTGCGTGCCAACAGCGAGGGGCAGGTGGGCTTCCTGCGCGATCTGCGGCGCATGAATGTGGCCATCACCCGGGCACGCATGAAGCTCATCCTGGTGGGCCACAAAGCCACACTCTGCCGCCATCCCTTCTACAAAAGGCTGGCCGAATACGTGGAAAATCTGCAGGAGGGCTAAAAAGAATACACGAGATGCGCCCAAGTTGCAAAAATAATGTAACTTTGTAAGCAGGAAGAGCGCCAAGCGCCATACAGCCGGCCGTCATACGCCTGCCACAGCATCAGCCCTCTCCCGTGCTGACAAGCCAAAGACCTTTCACGTCAAACCTATACATCATGGAAAGAAGGAACTTCATCAAGTCGGGAATGGCAGGGATGGCAGCCCTGGCCATGGCATCCACACCCATCGAGGCACTGGCCGCCAAGTCAACCGGAAAGCGTTCTGCCAACAGTACCATCAAGAAACCTGTGCCCGAGGAGGAGTTTCACCTGGGCATGGCAGGCTACTCCTTTGTGAAATTTGACCTGGAGACCACGCTCAAGACAATGCAGACCCTCGACCTGCACTACCTGTGCATCAAGGACTTCCATCTGCCTCTCACCAGCAACGAGGAGCAGATAGCCGCCTTCCACCAGAAGCTTGCGAGCTATGGGGTGAAGGGGTATGCCGTGGGCCCCATCTACATGAAGAGCAAGGAGGAGGTAGATAGAGCCTTTGCCTATGCACAGCGCGTGGGAGTACCCCTGCTTGTGGGCGTGCCCAACTATGACCTTCTGGACTACACAGAACAGGTGGTGAAGCAGTATGACATCAAGCTGGCCATCCACCTGCACGGCCCTGACATGAAGCTCTATCCCGATGCGACCGACATCTGGGAGCACGTCAAGAACCGCGACGAACGCATGGGCATGTGCCTCGACATCGGGCACAACCTACGCTACGGGTCCGATACGCTGGCCGACTATATCAAGTACCACAAGCGTGTCTTCGATATGCACCTCAAGGATGTGACGGCTCCCACCAAGGCGGGCAAGCGCGCGGAACTGGGCAGGGGCATCATTGACTTCCCCCGCTACATCAAGCTCATGCGCAAGTACCACTACACCGGCGCGGTGAGTCTGGAGCACGAAAAGGACATGGACAACCCCTTCATGGGCATAGCCGAAAGCATAGGATTCTTCCGCGGAGTGTGCCAGGCCACCCGCTAAGGCCGCATGGCACATGCCCGACAGCCCTCATACCATCAGCCCCGCAGGAGAGTACCTGCGGGGCTGACGTGTATCAGGGGGCCAAGGTCACCGGCCCTGGGTGGCACGCCATTCGTCGTAGAGGGTGGAGAAGATGGCGGGGCTGTCGTGCACCTGCCTGCGTGCAAGCTTCTTGTCTTTCTCCCACCATGCCTGGATGTAGTCCTTCAGCCCCTCGTACTCATCCTTGTCCTTGAACTGCATCTGCATGAAGAGTTTGATGATGGGCACCATATCGGTGGATGCGTTGTAGAGCAGGAAGGCACGCTCCTGCCCGTCGGGCTTCAGCGCGTACCATGTGGCCCAGCTGCCCGCAGTGTTCACGCCGTTGCCGGGGAGATAGATGCGCGCCTTATAGACCGAGGCTGCCTGGCCGCGATACACGAGTTCGAGCAGGCAATCCTCCTTGACGGGCTTGAACATGTAGCGGTATATGGTCTGGCATCGCTCCCACACCTCGCCCTCGGGATGCTCCTCGGTGGGTGTCAGCCACTCCATCTTCTGCAGTTTCTCGGCCTTGTACTTCTTGCCCTTCTTGGCATCGGGTTTGTCGGCCAACACCACTACATACTCTGTGGCCCACGTCATGTACTTCCGTGGGATGTAGCCTTCGAGCTGCTTGCCATCGGTGAAGGTGAGGCGCACATGGCGCATGTCGGGGTCATCATTCTTGCGTGCCTGGCCAGGCATAGCCAGCACTGCGGCTGCCACCAAGAGCAGCCAGAGTCGGATTGTTCTCATTGTGTTTTCTATCTCTTTGGTTTGACTTGTCTGTATCGATGAGTTCCAGCACACGCTGTATCACGCTGCTACGGTTGGCGGGTGCCTCACGTAGCAGTTCCTGCTCCTGCTGCGTAGTGAGTCCGGCCACCTGGCAGAGTTTCCTCACAAAGGCCTTGTTGCACTTCTTGTAGGCATCGCCCAGACATACGGGCTTCTCCCCCGGGCGCTGCACATAGAAGTCGCAGGCCGTCTTGCCCGGTATGAGGAAGAGGGCAGAGAACCTGTTGCCCTGCCACGCCCTGATGCCACCCTGCGCACTGAGCGAATAGCCCTGCGAGGCATACACATACACCAGCATGCGCGGGCAGCCTGCATAGAGCCAGCTCCACCCTACCCCCTCCAGGGGCACCAGCAACCGCACGGCATCGGGGGCGGCTGAGTTCCATACCACCACCGAGTCGATACGGTCATAGGGCACCACATCGCGCTGGCAGGCACTGGAGAAGAAACGGCGATAGACACGCACGTCATGCTTCTTCGAGGGCACATCCATACGGTCGTCACCTGCATAGAGCAGGCGCATACCGTTCTTGAGACACACCCGTCCCTCGCAGGACTGTGCCTTTATATCCATTGCCCCCACGCAGAGCAGCAGGAGGCTGGCGAGGAGGAGCCTGGCTCCCCGATGCCCGAAACGCACTCTTTTCATACCGCAAATTTACTGTATTTGATTTACATATAGGTATGGGGGGGGTACTTTTTTGCCTTTCGTGCTGTTTTTTTGCACAATGGCCAAATGCGGGCAGCACAACGCATCCGCCTGGGGAGCCGCCCCCACCTGCCAACACCGGGAACTGGGCAATTCGGCCCAACGGCCCAGCCTACATTCCCCAAGAGCAAGGGTGCAGATGCCCAGGGGGGTCGGTCCGACCAGAGAAAGGCAGCGCCTGCCCGCAGGAGGCGGCTGCACTGACGGGCATATGGCACTGCCCGCCACCCGGCTGTATTCCGCGGTAAATGACGCAGTGCGGTGCATCGGCCATCGCAGTGCGGTGCATCGGCCATCGCAGTGCGCTGCATCGGCCATCGCAGCACGCTGCACGGACACATGCAGCACGCTGCGTTTGGCACAGGTCTCCTCTGTCATCCTCACTGCGTACGCCTCCCCGATGGTGTCCGCGGCACCCGCCTGCCACCATCGGAATGCTCTGAAGCGAAGGAAAACAGCGTTCGGGGTGAAAAAAACGCTCCGCGCAGGCAAGGATTTCGCACCGGGGGAGTTTAAGGGGCAGAATGAACAAGAAAACATAGGACGAAGAGATATGAAAGCAAGACTATTTCGCCGCACATTGCTCATGCTGGCAACGGCGGCTGTGACACTTACCGCGTGTGACAACAACGACGACCCCTTCTACGCAAACTCCACCACGGCGCTGGTGACGGTGCGCCCCGTGGAGGGAGGAAGCTTCACCATGCAGCTCGACCATGCCACGGCGCTGGCTCCTGCAAACCTCAGCCAGTCGCCCTTTGGCAGCAAGGAGGTGCGTGCGCTGGTGAACTACACGCCCGTGGAAAGCGAGCGCAGCAACATGCGCATGGTGAACGTGAACTGGATAGACAGCATCCGCACCAAGATGCCAGTGCGCGACATGGGCGCGCAGAACGACCGCCTGTACGGCAACGACCCCGTTGAGATAGTGCGCGACTGGGTGACCGTGGCCGAGGACGGCTACCTGACCCTGCGCATCAGGACGCTGTGGGGCAACAGAGGCATCAAGCATCACATCAACCTGCTCACGGGTGGCAATGCCAATGATGTGTATGAGGTGGAACTCAGGCACAACGCCATGGGCGACACCCGAGGCCGCCAGGGCGATGCGATGATAGCATTCAACCTCAACGACCTGCCGCGCAACGGCCAGGAGGAAGTGCGGGTAAAGCTGCGCTGGACATCCTTCAGCGGCCCCAAGTCGGCAGAGTTCAACCTGCAGTTGCACCCCACCGCCAGCGCCCACCAGGTGGACCGCGCCACAATGAGCAGTATGGTGGATTGACGAAAATAACGCGCGGGGGCAAGAAAAACGGCCTCGCGCGCGTTATATAATAAGGTGGCGAGCCACAGAGGGCGGCAGTCCGGCAGACACATCGGACAGATTTGGGAGAAACCCGGAAACCGGACTGCATCTGGCCCCCAGGCATCCCTGCATCATACAGCACGATGCCGACCCGACACCATAGAGCAGGAATGGCCATACTGGAGGCGATATTCAAGAGACAGTCCAGCGAGGAGCAGTTGCTCGCGAAGCTGAGAGAGGGCGATGCCGCTGCCGCCGAGCAGCTGTACCGCCTGCATGTGCGTTACCTCACGGCAGTATGCTCGCGCTACGTGGTCAACGACGAGGATGTGAAGGATGTACTGCAAGAGGCGTTCATCAAGATATTCTCCTCCATCCACCGCTTCCAGCCAAAGGGCGAAGGGGCACTGCGCTCATGGATGAGCCGCATAGTGGCCAACGAGGCCATCGACCTGCTGAAAGCCAAGAGCCGCCTGTCCTTCTCGGAACTGACAGAGGACAGCACCGGCATGCCCGACGAGGAGCCCGAGGTGGAGGGAGTGCCTGCCGGGCAGTTGCAACGCTTCGTGCAGGAGCTGCCCGAGGGCTACCGCGTGGTATTCAACCTCTATGTGATGGAGGGCAAGAGCCACCGCGAGATAGCTGCCATGCTGGGCATCAAGGAAGGCACATCGGCCTCGCAGCTGCACAAGGCAAAGTGCGCACTGGCAGAGAAGGTAAAGAAATACAGGAGAGACAATCAAGCATAGGATATGGACAAATGGCTCAATGACATACGCAACCGCCTGAAGGACTACGGGCAGGAGCCTCCACAGGGCCTGTGGGAGCAGCTGAGCACGCGCCTGGAGCAGGAGGGACTGGCCGGCAAGCGGCAGCACAAGCCTGCGGCATGGATGCTGTGGCCCAAGCGGATAGCCGTAGCGGCCTGCATTGCAGTGGCTGTGCTGGTGGGTTACAGATATATGCCCGACTTCACCCAGGCACCCGAACTGGCATCCGTAGGCAACGGGGCATCCACTGACAGAGCCTCAAGAACCATTGAACAGCCCAGCCAGACGGTTCCCGAAGCCGGCAGCCACCAAAGCCTCATCGCGCAGAACGACAACACGGGAACGGCAGGAAGCGCCGCCGGTGCAAACCGCCCCATCGCAGCAAGAACGCTGGCAGGCGCAGCACGCAGTACCCGAATGGCTGAGGCAGAAGGCCGGCAATCGGTTCCGGCCTCCGTCCGAAGCTACCACATGGCCCATGCCGAGAAGTCAGCAACGGCAAGTGCCGTAGCCGACAGTCGTGTGGCAGATGCTGTGGAGCCGGACGAGACGGCCAAGAAGCCAGCCACCCCGGAGCCAGCAGCCGCATCGGCACGCATGGGCAGGAGCGTCCGTCAGGGGTCAAGGCGCACCATGCAGGCCCGCACAGCCCACGCCAGCAGCAGCAGCCCAAGGCTGGCACTATCGGCCCACGCCAGCGGACTGACCGGCTCGGCAATGAGCGCGAAGGGCATGAGCGGACTCCCCACGGTGTCACTCGGTCCTGACGATGCCTCATGGCTGGACAAGCCCGCAATGGGCGTGGTGGTATTCAACCAGGGAAAGGTGGTTGAGCGCAAGGTGCATCACCGCCTGCCGGTGCGCGTGGGAGCCAGTGTGAGCTACGACCTGAACAGCCGTCTGGCTCTGGGAAGCGGACTCACCTACACCCGTCTGCGCTCTGACCTGCGCGAGGGAACAGCCGCCAACTACCAGAAGAGCGTACAGAACCTGCACTACGTGGGACTGCCCGTCAACCTGAAATACACATTCCTGCGCGCTAAGAACCTGAGTCTGTATGCCCAGGCAGGTGCGTTGGCCGAAGTGCGCGTGGCAGGCAAGCGCACCACGCAATACACTCTGGACCACCAGCGAAGCGGTGAAGAGACCGAGCGTATCGGTTCGCACCCGTTACAAATGTCGGTCAACCTGGCCGCAGGAGCGCAGTACAACATCACCCCCACCCTGGCACTATATGCCGAGCCAGGCGTCAGCCACCACTTCAAGGACAACTCCAGCGTACCCACCATCTACGAGGACAAGCCCACCAACTTCAGTCTGAACGTAGGCGTGCGCCTCTGCCTGGGTCGCTAAGCCTCATTCCCCCGCCCCCCAAACAGTTTTCCAAGCACCCGGAGACACGCTTCGCAAGACCACCTCAACATCTTTCCCTCCCCTGGAGGCAGCCTCCCAGACCGCCAGAAAACGGCTTCCAAAGCCCACCGGACCTGCGACGACACAAGTAGCATCACCGTCCAGCTGATACAGGAGCGTTCCCAGGGAAACACAAGAAGCCTCTTGGGCACAAATGACATCATCGCACCTTTGGCGTTGGAGCACTCCTCGGGAAACACATTGGAGCCGTGGAGAGAAAGACAATGCGGGCTGCATCCGCTTTCCGAATGCAGCCCGCATATATTATATATAATGTATAGGGAAAGAGCCAGCCCCCTCCCCCATGCAAGGGTCTTACTTCACACGACCCAGGTAAGAACCGTCACGAGAATCAACCTCGATAATCTCGCCCTCGTTGATGAACAGAGGCACACGCACCTCAGCGCCAGTCTCCACGCGAGCAGGCTTGAGGGTGTTGGTAGCGGTATCGCCCTTCAGGCCGGGCTCAGTCCATGTCACCTCCAGATGCACCTTCACGGGCACATCGGCGTAGAGCACAGTCTCGGTGCTGGCATCCACCACCACTTCCACATTCTCGCTCTCCTTCAGGAAGTTCACGCCATTGACCTGGCTGGGAGAGATGCTTATCTGCTCAAATGTCTCGTTGTTCATGAACACCAGGTCCTCACCGTCCTTGTAGAGGTACTGGTATGGGCGACGCTCCACACGCACGTCCTCCAGCTTCTCGCCGATGTTGAAGCGGCGCTCCAGGACGCCGCCATTGACCACGTCCTTCAGTGTCACGTTCATGATAGTGTTGCCCTTGCCCGGCTTGCGGTGCAGGAAATCGATACAGAAATAGAGCTTGCCATCCATGCGGATGCAGGTGCCCTTCTTGATGTCCTGTGAATTGATCATAGAAATACTGTAGTTATTTTATTATTATTACGCGTTCGTTCGTCCTGCAAAGGTATGAAATATTGGGGGAAGTACGAAGTAAAAGAAGAAAAAACAAGTGCTTCTCTTGGCAATGAAGAAGAAAAGTAGTAATTTTGCACCCCGAAACAAAGTGCGTAACAACAAAATAACGAAAGCAAGATATGAAAAGAACATTTCAGCCCCACAACCGTCGCCGTAACAACAAGCACGGTTTCCGCCAGAGAATGACTACCGCAAACGGTCGTCGCGTGCTGGCTTCACGTCGCGCCAAAGGCCGCAAGAAACTCACTGTTTCCGACGAGAGACACGGCAAGTAACACAAAAAAGATTAAAACAGAGAAAGAAGTAGGGGCAACTTTACTTCTTTTTCTGTTTTTATTTATTACCTTTGCCCAAAAGGTGCAGGCGGGCATATAGGTTCGCGCACACCCATATCAGAATAGACGCATGAGCTTAAAGGACAAATTAAAGAAATTCACGAGCCCGATGGTATATCTGAACCTCATCGCACTGGCCATCGCAACCATACTGGCGATGGGCGGTCTGTGGTTCTGGATGAACGACTTCACACGTCATGGCGTGGAGGTGGAAGTGCCCAATGTGAAGGGCAAACTGGTGGCAGATGCCGAGTACGAACTGGGACTGGCCCAGCTGACTCCCGTCAGGACCGACTCTGCCTACAACCGCAATCTGCCTCCCGGCACCGTGCTTGAGCAGCTTCCCGCAAGCGGGAGCCACGTAAAAGAGGGCCGGGAGATATATCTCACCATCAATTCCACACAGACACCCACACTGATGATGCCCGACATAGCCGACAACTGTTCGCTGCGTGAGGCAGAGGCCAGACTGAAGGCACTGGGATTCAAGCTGGCTCCCAACGAATATATAGAGGGCGACAAGGACTGGGTGCTGGGCGTGAAATGCCGCGGACGGGAAGTTGCTGCAGGCGAGCGAGTACCCATCGACGCACCCGTGACACTGGTAGTGGGCAACAGCGAGATAGACGGAAGCATGGACGAAGACGGCTTCGAAAGCTGGAGCGACAGCGACTCTACGGGCATCATAACCGATACGGAGGACGAGGAATGGTGATGCCCCAAGAGGAAGAGCTCATCCTGGAGGATGACGAACTGCTGGAGGAAGCCCCTGACAGTGAGGCCGGCGAGCACGAGCACTGGCGTATAGAAGTCGATAAAGGCCAGAGCATCATGAGAATCGACAAGCTTCTGATGATGCACATGGGCAATACCAGCCGCAACCGAATACAGAAAGCCGCCGAGGCCGGCTGCATCCGTGCGAACGGGAAGCCTGTGAAGAGCAACTACAAAGCCAAGCCCGGCGATGTGGTGACACTGGTGCTCGACAGACCGAAGCGCGATTGGGAAATCACCCCAGAGGACATCCCGCTGGACATCACCTACGAGGATGACCAGCTGATGGTCATCAACAAGCCCGCCGGAATGGTGGTACATCCCGGATGCGGCAACTACAGTGGCACGCTGGTCAACGCTATCGCATGGCACATGAAGGACTGCCCCGAGTTTGACGCCAACGACCCCACGGTGGGTCTGGTGCACCGCATCGACAAGGACACCAGCGGTCTGCTGGTCATTGCCAAGACTCCCGAGGCCAAGACAAGCCTCTGCAAGCAGTTCTTCTACCACACCACACGCCGCCTCTACAACGCTCTGGTGTGGGGGCCATTCGCAGAAGACGAAGGTACCATCGTGGGCAACATAGGCCGCCACCCCAAAGACCGCCTGCAGATGGCAGTATATCCGCCCGAGAGCGAGATAGGCAAACCGGCCGTCACACACTACCGCGTGCTGGAGCGCTTCGGGCCTACCACACTGGTGGAGTGCCGTCTGGAGACCGGACGCACACATCAGATACGTGCTCACATGCGGCATCTGGGACATCCCCTCTTTGCTGATGAGCGCTACGGAGGCGACCAGATATTGCGCGGAGAGAAGACTGCATCGTACAAGGCATTCATACACAACTGCATGGAGATATGCCCGCGTCAGGCACTGCACGCCCGCACTCTGGGCTTCCGACACCCCCTCACGGGTGAGGAGATGGACTTCTCATCGCCTCTGCCCGACGATATGACAAGACTGATAGAGAAATGGAGAAAGAAAGTATAAGTAAAGACATGAAGACTGTAGCCATTGTGTGCGGAGGAGACACCTCCGAGCACGATGTCAGCATGCGCAGCGCTGCCGGCATCGAATCATTCCTCGACAAGGAACGTTACATTATATATAAGGTAGAAATCCACGCCCGCCACTGGGAAGCAATACTCCCCGACGGCTCACGCAGCCAGGTAGATCGCAACGACTTCACCTTTGACAACGAGCGCGGAGAGCGCGTGCGCCCCGACTTCTGCTACATCACCATCCACGGAGTGCCTGGTGAGAACGGCATCCTGCAGGGCTATCTCGACCTCATCGGCATGCCCTACTCCACATCCGACGTGCTCGTGGAGGCAATGACATACGACAAGTTTGTGCTCAACAACTATATGCGCTCGCTGGGCGTAGCCGTTGCCGACAGCATGCTCATCAGGCGCGGACAAGCCGACAGGGTGTCGGACGACGACATCATCAAGCATGTGGGCCTGCCCTGCTTCGTCAAGCCGGCCAGCGGAGGCTCGTCATTCGGCACCACCAAGGTGAAAGAGGCAGCCGCCCTGCGCCCTGCCATCGAACTGGCATTGCGCGAGGGAGAGGATGTGATGGTAGAAGCCTTCATGCAGGGAACGGAGATTACCTGCGGCTGTTACAAGACCAGCGGGCACGCCGTAGTGCTCCCCATCACCGAAGTGGTCACCACACGCGAGTTCTTCGACTACGATGCCAAGTACAACGGAGAGGTGTCGGAGATAACCCCCGCCCGCCTCTCACAGCGAGTGACCGAGCGTGTGCAGCAGCTCACATCGGCCATCTACGACATACTCAACTGCCGTGGCATCATACGCATAGACTACATCATCACCGAGGGTGACAAGATAAACATGCTGGAGATCAACACCACGCCAGGCATGACAGCCACCAGCTTCATACCCCAGCAGGTGCGTGCGGCGGGCCTTGACATCAAGGACGTTATGACTGACATCATAGAGGATATACTGAAGAAGAAAGCATGAACGATGAATTCAACGACATACGGCCCTATGCCGATGGCGAAGTGAAGCAGGCCGTAAAGGACTTGTTGGCCGACCGACAGTTCGCACACATCCTGCACTCACTGGCTCCGTGGCTGCCCGCATTCGTAAGAAACGCCCTCATACGCTGGGCGTTTATAGGCATCAACACCACTCTGCAGTTCCAGTTGCGCTACATGAAGCCCCTGGTGCGCCGCATTCTCAGGCAATGCAGCACGGGCTACACATTCAGGCACGACGGCATTGAGCCCGGTCCCGAGCGCTACACCTTCATGAGCAATCACCGCGACATCGTGCTCGACAGCGCCATCCTGTCCTATCTGCTCCACGAAGACGGCTTCCCCACAACGTGTGAGATAGCCATAGGCGACAATCTGCTCATCTATCCGTGGATAAGGAAACTGGTGAAGTTAAACAAGGCTTTTACCGTGCAGAGAGGCGTGAGTTCGCGCACGCTGCTGGAAAGCAGCCAGAAGATGAGCCGCTATATGCACCATGTCATCAACGACAAACACGACAACATATGGATTGCGCAGCGCGAGGGAAGAGCCAAGGACTCCAACGACCGCACGCAGGAGTCGGTGCTGAAGATGATGTCGATGGGCGGAGATGGCTCCATCATACAGCGACTCAAAGACCTGCACATCGTACCGCTCACCATCAGCTACGAGTACGATCCGTGTGACTACCTCAAGGCCAAGGAATTCCAGATGAAGAGGGACAACCCTGAGTTCAAGAAGAGCAAGCAGGACGACCTGAGTAACATGAAGATAGGCATCTTCGGCAAGAAGGGTCACATCCACTACGAAACGGCTCCCTGCATCAACGAGTGGCTCGACGAACTGGCCGACATGCCGCGTACGGAACTCTACAGAGAGATAGCCCAGCGCATCAACATGGAGATTCACCGCCGCTACATGCTCTATCCGGGCAACTATGTGGCAGCCGACCTGCTGCGAGGCACCCGCGAGTTCGCACTCTTCTACACTCCTGCACAGAAACGCACATTCGAGAGATACCTCAAGAGCCGCCTGGAGATGATCGACCTGGAGAACAAAGACATCCCCTATCTGCGCGAGCGCATCCTCACGATGTATGCCAACCCCGTGTTCAACAAGCAGAAAGCCAACAAATGCGGAGAAGACTGACCCTCATGGCACTGGCCATCGGCGGACTGCTGATGGCTGGCTGCAGCGATGATGACGGCAGCACCACATTCCCCAGCATGTGGAATGAGATAGTGTGCCTCACCACCGACGGACAGGGACGGATAAGCCGTCTGCTGACCGACGAGGGCAAATCCTATATGGTGACCAACAGTATCAACGGACGCACGCCCAACGTTGCCTACCGCATGATGTGCGGCTACACCATCGAGGGGCAGCGGGCCACCCTGTACCAGATGATAGGGGTGCACATACTGCGCGACTCCACTGCCTGCGCCGCCCACGACCCCCTGAAAGCCATCGCTGTGTGGAAGAGCGGCTCCTACATCAACCTGCACCTGGCGCCACTCACGCAAGGCGGCAACCACTCATGGGGCTTCATCACCGACAGCATAGGCACCAACGGGCATCGCTACCTGAGTCTGCACCACAGACAGAACGGCGACCCGCTCTCCTACACGCAGGAAACCTACGCCAGCATCCCGCTTGAGGAGCTGGACAGCATGGCCGGGGGAGACAGCATCACCCTATCCATTCACACCTTCAAAGGCATCAAGACATGGAACTTCAAGAGATAAAAGGCAGTGTAGCCGTGCTCATTTCGGGCGGGGTAGATAGTGCCGTAGTGGTACATCGCCTCTGCGAGGCCGGCATCAAGCCCGACCTCCACTATATCAAGATAGGTATGGAGGGCGAAGACAGCTCGTGCTCTGCCGAAGAGGACATCGAACTGTCACAGGCCACAGCACGCAAGTACGGCCTGAAGCTTGAGGTGACCGACCTGCAGCAGGAGTATTGGGACCAGGTGGTGGGCTACGCTGTGGAGCGCGTGAAGAAGGGTCTGACGCCCAACCCAGACGTGATGTGCAACCGCCTCATCAAGTTCGGAGCCTTCGAGCAGCGCATCGGACACACCTACGACCACATTGCCACCGGGCACTATGCCACCAACATCGAGCAAGACGGCCTCATGTGGCTGGGCACCGCAAAGGACCCCGTGAAGGACCAGACCGACTTTCTGGCCCAACTCTCCTACGACCAGTTGCGCCACACGATATTCCCCCTGGGGTCACTGATGAAGAAGGAAGTGAGGCAGATAGCCATTGACGCCAAGCTGCCAAGCGCCCGACGCAAGGACAGCCAGGGCATCTGCTTCCTGGGCAAAATCAACTACAACGACTTCCTGCGCCGCTTCATGGGTGAGAGGGAAGGCAAAGTCATTGACATAGAAACGGGCAAGGTGGTGGGACATCACCAGGGTTTCTGGTTCCATACCATCGGTCAGCGCAAGGGCCTGGGCTTGGGCGGAGGCCCATGGTTTGTGGTGAAGAAGAACGTGCGCAAGAATATCATCTTCGTGGCACACGGCTGGGATACCCAACTGCAATACGGTCACGACTTCCGCCTGGCCGACATGCACTTCATCACCAGGAACCCGTGGGAAGCACCACACGAGCTACCCATCCAGTTCAAGATACGCCACGTAGATCACTTCATGCCGGGCACCATCACGCTCGACGAGGAAGGCTACCACATCCATAGCGAACAGCCCATCCAGGGCATCGCACCTGGGCAGTTCGGCTGCATCTATGACAGCGAAGCACGGGTGTGCTACGGCAGCGGAGAGATAAGCATCTACAAGGACCGCTGACCCCTCCGCATCCTCTGCCCCACCCTGCCATCCACCAGGATGCAAGGGCGCAGCGGCTCACCACATTGCCGCAGGCTAATGCCCCGAAAGCAGCAGGACAGACAGGTTCATCTTACAACAGAGCCCGAGCAAGCAAGAAGCCCCCTTCCCCGGAGTCGTTTCCGCGGAAGGGGGCTTGCTTTTTGCCCCGAGGCCGATTTGTGCCCCTCGGTGTTCTGCCCTGTTCTTTGAGGAGAAACGCACGGCGGTGCATAGACGAATGCAGCGCGCTGCGAAGGCGAATGCAGCGTGCTGCAATGGCCGATGCAGCGCACTTCCATTTTACGCCCACAGGGGAGCCTCATCCGGGCAGGTACAAAGAGAGAGGCGGCAGACCTGCGTGCTATGACGCCTGACTGCCGCCTCCTGTCTGTCATCCACTCCGCATGGGGCGGGTGAACATCCTGTCGCTATACCTTCTGGGCCTGCATCTTGCGCTCCCACTCGCGGTATCCATACCACGCGATGATGGTGTAGATGAAGTAGAGCACAGCATAGAAGTAAATCTCCTTATATATATACAGGCCCGTACTGATGGCATCCACCACCAGCCACACCAGCCATTGCTCCACCCACTTGCGTGCCATCATCCACATGGCAATGATGCTGAGCGCGGTGTTGAGTGCATCCCAATAGGGGACGGTGCTGTCGGTGAAGTGGATGAGAACATACACTATGCCCGCATACACCACTATCAGAGCGCCAGCCAATGCCAGCCACATCCTGCGCGGAGTGCGGGTGATGGGCAGTTCCACACTCTTCTTCCCACAGCCCCAACGCCAGCACCAGAAGCCGTAGATGGCTGCCAGCAGGTAGTAGATGTCTATGCCGAAATCGGCATAGAGGCCAGCGTTCCAATAGACAAAGAGGGAAATGGCAGGCATGATAAGCCCGGCCACCCACACCTTCCAGTCGGCACGGTACTCCCAATAGAGGTAGGCCAAACCCACAAGCAGGCCGAAGACCTCCAGGATACGGTCGGAATGGAGGGTGAGAAAATCCCTCAGTGAAGCCAGGCAGTCCATCAGAAGCGGAATTTCACGCTACCCATAGCAGTGAAGCCAGCCGATGGGATGTAGCCCAACTGATAGTAGCGGTCGGTCTCGGGCTTGTCGGCTCCCAGGATAGACGAGTATGCCCAGCCGCTGGAAGCGTAACGACGATTGAAGATATTGCCGAAGTCGAGGCCGAAGAGCACGTGCTTCAGCCCCTTGTCACCACAGCGCAGGTCGTAGCTCAAGTGGATGTCGGTGCGGCTGTACTTGGGCAGAGAACGGTCCTTGCACTCGCTGTTGTCCATATACTGGCGCGATACGAAGCCAGTGTGCCAGGTTGCCTGGAAGCCCTTGATGTGGAAGTCAGCAAACCCATTGACGATGGCAGCGGGGCTGAAGGCCAGTGTAGAGTTGTCGTAATGCTTCACTGTGGGGTCCATGGGCACCCAGTCGGTCATGTTGTTATAGGTCTCGATGTACTCATCGAAGTCCTTTATCTTGTTCTGGCTCAATGCTGCATTGGCCTCCAGAGACAGCCACTTGGTCACGTTCACACCGGCTGTGATTTCGGCACCTATGCACTGGCTCTCCTTGACATTGGTGGTGAGGTTCTCGCCGATGTCGCTCTGCTGACCAGTCTGTACAAACTGGTTGTGGTAGAGCATGGCATAGAAGTTTACGCCGGCATACCATACCTTGCCTGTGTAATTGTAGCCGAACTCCACATCATGCACGCTCTCAGCCTTGGGAGCAGGGTATGAACCGTTGTCGGTGAAGTTGTTACGCTCGGGCTCGCGGTGGCTCAGGGCATAAGAAGCATAAGCATTGTGGCCGTTGGCATGCCAGCTCAGTCCGGCCTTGGGATTGACAAAGTCATACTTGCGATGCACGTCGAGGCGCTGGTTGCTGTAGGTTCCGTCGCCATTGTCATAGAAGCGGTCGTTGATACCCTGTGTGAGGAAGCCCACGTGACGATACTGCACATCGGCAAAGGCATCCCAGTTGGGGGTGATATGGTAAGAGCCCTTGATGAAGATGCTCTGGTCGCTCTTGTCGGCATTGGAGTCGTAATAGGTGTATTTGCCATTGGCCAGCACCTGCTGACGCAGCTCCTCGTCGGCCACATAAGTGAGGTAGCCGAAGTGATTGCCTTCGAAGTTCTGGAACGATGCTCCGCCGATGACATCCCAATGCTCATCCTTATAGTTGGCATTCCATGTGATGCCGTAAGTGTCTTGTGTGAGGCCTTTCTGACGCACGAAATCGGTCTTCTTGAGCTTGCTGCCGTCGGCATGATAGAAGTCGGAGAGTCCAAACTTCTTCGGCTTGTTCTGATAGCGGAACTCATCATAGTAGCCGTGCCCGTGGGTATAGTGCATGGTGGCTGTTGTGGTCCAGTGCTCCGAGGGCTGGTACACCACATTCAGCAGGTTGTGGTTCTGCCAGAAGTTGTCGGTTGTCTGGTCCCACAGGCTGCCGTCTGCCATCTTGTAACGCTCCACGGTCCAACCTCCGTTCCAGTCGGGAACGAAGTTCTCATACAGAGAATTGAACTTGCCCAGACCAGCCTTGTACATATCGCGGTAGGTCTTGATGCCGGTGTAGGAGTTCAGGCTATAGTCACCGTTACCTGCCGTAACGCCGCTCCAGGCCTGACCCGTCTTCTCATAGTTGCCTATGTTCTTGTAGCTCAGCTTCAATGTACCGTCATTGTTGAGCCAGGTGAGTCCGCCATAGTAGCTGCCTGAGTTGCCTGCCGTGCCGTGGATGAATCCGTCGGTGCCGGTATGATGATAGGCGCCCTCGAAGATGAGGTGGTTCAGGAGCAGGCCTGTACTGAAGTTGCCGCCCACATTATAAGTATTATAAGAACCATAGGCGCCCGATACCTCAAGCATAGGAGTGAGCGAAGGTGCCTTGGTGGTGAGGGCTACTGTGCCGCCGAATGCGCCATCGCCATTGGTGCTGGTGCCCACTCCGCGCTGGATCTGCACATTGCCCAGCAGAGTGGCATAACTGTTCATGTTGGCCCAGAAGACGCACTGGTCCTCGGGACTGTTGAGTGACACACCGTCCAGTGTGATGTTCATGCGGGTAGCACCTGCACCACGAACGCGCATGCTGGTGGTTCCTGTGCCCACACCATTCTCGCTCCAGGCCAGGATGCCTGGTGTGCGGGCAAACAGGAAGGGCAGCTCCTGGCCTGTACGACCGAATGTTTCCAATTCCTTGCGGCCGATATTGGCCACTGCGAAGGGGGCATTCGATGGAGCCTTCACGGCTTTCACCACCACCTCGCTCAACTCTTCCACTCTCAACGAGTCGGGTGTCTGACCATCATTCACGGCCATAGCACCCATAGCCAGGCTCCACAGGAGCACGGCTGAAGCGTACTTTGTCTTCATCTGAATAAATATAAAATGTTTCATAAGTCTCTACGCCAGCATTACCTGGATCAGATTGCGGGTATAATCTCAGCACAGCCCAACAGGGCTGGCACCCCACAGCGACGTCCCTCCGTCGCTGCCTTTAGCGGCTGCAAAGTTACGCACTTTTCTGCTTTCTGCGCACTCCATCGCCATTTTTTCTTTTTCCTCCGCTCATAACAGCCTCATCCCGCATATCTCTGAGAGCGAATCTTCTCTGCCAGGGAATGCCTTTTTCTTAGAAGAATATACGCATCAGACGCCCGAAAAACAAACTCACGAACATCAAGCAAAACACTTTATTGCACCCCAAAAGCAAAAGATGTTGCAAAAATATTAAATCTCTCAAAAAGATTCACTATCTTTGCGAGTGTGCAGATAGCACGTTTCACTAACATTGAACCACATTTTAACAAAACAAAAACCAAGATGAAACAATTTTACCTACTGCTAACGGCATTGTTTCTACAACTTGCCAGTTTGGGTGCCAACGCCCAATCACAAGTGGCATCGTATGGCGATCCACTTATTTTCAATGTGTCTCAACTCACCAGTAACGCTTCTGACGAGGCAGAAGGAAAAGAGATCGGGAACTTGCTCGACGGCAATCCCGAGACCTTCTGGCACAGCGACTGGCATGGCAAAGTGACCGAACCGCACTACCTGCAGGTAGAGCTTACTGAACCCATCAGCACTGGCTACCTCGTGATGTACATGCAGCGACGCAACTCCGGTGCCGACCACCTGACCAATGTGAGACTGTCGGCCAGCGCCGATGGCGAGGTGTGGGACGATCTGGCTGACTTTGAACTGGGCAACGCCAGTGCCAAGGCAGAGGTGAGCACCCAGCCTACTCCCATCACAAAGGAGTATTCCTTCGTGCGCGTCACCAACATTGCCAAGAGCCCCATCTACTTCCACGCTGCTGAGTTCCAACTGTACAACCCACAGGAGAAGGACTTGATAGAGGCTACACTCGACAAGATTCTCGTCAAGTACAATGCTTACGAAGGCATTACCTATGAATCTCTGAAGGTGGGCACCGAGGTAGGACAGTTCACCGACAAGGAAACGGCAGACAAGATCATCGCCAGACTCAACCAGATACTCGAATGGGTGTCAGGCACCATTGTCGAAGGTTACCCCGAGACAAAGGAGAAGGCACAGGAGGTGAGTGACGAAGCGGATTCGCTCTACACCAAGTACCGCGAAAGCGAGATTCTCTACAGCCTGCCCGCCAACGGCTACTACCGCATCATCTCCAATCTCACCTACAAGCACGACGAGACCGTAGGCGAGGGCGAAGACGCTACCACAGAGACCACTTATATGAAGAAGGCCATGTTCTGCTCCACAGACTACAAGGGCATGTGGGGAAATCTGAGGGACGATCTGGCCAACTATATCTGGAAGCTCACCCTGACCGAGGACGGCATCGACATGGTCAATGCTGGAATGGAAGCCCGCTTCAACAGCCTGGGCACTACTTGTACATTGTCAGAGGAAGGCAACAAGAAGATGACCTTCGACTTCGCTGGCAACGAGAACGGACAGACCATCATCTACATCCGTGAGACAGCAGGACAACGCAACGCACAGGATTATCTGCACCAGAAAAACCATTCACGGGGCATCCAGGTTGCAGACCAGCCTCTGTGCACATGGCAGGCAACCTTCAACATGGGCGATGTCTATACCACCGACAAGGGTACCAGCGAATGGTATCTGGAGCCTGTGGATGAGGCAGAAGTCAAGGAACTCATCGAAGCCTTTGCTCCCATCAAGAACCACGATATCCTGGTGGAGCAGAACACCGCACTGCGTGCCGAAGTGGCAGCAGCACTCAAGAAGGCCAAGGACGTGAAGAAGGTGAACTTCATCACCAAAGCCTCACAGCTGTCATCACCCTGGGGACAGAACAGAGAAGGCAACAGCACGGACGGGCAGAACCTGGAAGACGGAGCCATCATCGACGGCGACGGCAGCACCTATTGGCACAGTATCTGGCAGAACAAGCCCGATGACCTTACAGGTTTGCCTTACATACAAATTTCCGATATGGAGGAGATGCTGGGCGAAGTGTATCTCTATGTAAAGCGCCGCGCCAATGACACAGGCCATCCTACAGAGTTCACACTCGCAGGCTCCAATGATCCCGAGGCTGCAGACGAAGACTGGACCACCATCAAGGTGCTCACACTGGGCAACGCAACCAATGGAGCTGAGTTCACCACCGATGCCTTCAATGTGGAGACTGCCTATCCATACATCCGCGTAATCAGTTCGAGCACTACTTACGACTACTTCCACCTGGCAGAGCTGCAGATATACAAGCTGGTGGACAACCCCAACTCTCAGTTTGTAGCTATGGGCGAAGTGGCCACCAACCTGGACAGAATATATAAGGAGAACATTACCGTGGAGGACGATGACCTCACACCCGAGATGTTCAACGCCATGAAGGAGGCTTACGAACTGTTCAAGAGCGCAATGTCTGACCCTGCTGCCATGCGCAAGGTGCTGGAAACGTATGCAGGCATCACCGAGAGCATGGTGGAAGGCACCAACCCTGGACAGTGGAGCAACACCGACGCACGCGATGCATTCGACAAGCTCTACAGCGAGATGAAGGCATATAACGACGCCGGCAGATACACCCAGAGCCAGCTGGACCGCTATACTGTTGCACTGCCTCTGGCTGCCAAGAACTTCTACGCAGCCGCCAACGCACCCAAGACCAACACATGGTATCGCATCAAGTTCCCCTCTGAGCAGCAATACGAGGAGCGCGGATGGAACAAGGGCAACGCGACTGCCGCCAACGACACACCCAAGCATCCCCTGTGGGACAACTATGTGACTGTGGGTGAGAGCGCCAAACCTGAGGGCGAGGAGCTCTTCGACTTCTGGCAGACTCCCATCGAAGAGGTGCGTGAAGGCACACACATGATAGTAGTACAGAAAGACGTAATAGAAGAGGAACCCGATGCTTCGGCCTTCCGTTTCGTCGAGGTAGAGACTCCCATCGCACCTACCCTTGAGTTCAAAAACCTGATGGAGACCAGCCAGCAGGCACTCAGACTGGCATGCACAACCACTGTGGGCGAACCTCTCATCACATCTGCCAGCCAGTTGTCAAGTAATGCAAGCGACGAGGTAGAGGGCAAGAACATCGATTGGCTTATTGATGGCAATCCCAGCACATTCTGGCACACCGACTATCATGGCAAGGTTACAGAGCCTCATTATCTGCAGGTAAGCTTCCCCGAGCCCATCTCCGGCATCATCCAGGTGGATATGACACGTCGTCAGGGCAGCGTCAACGGTTGTGTTACCGGCATGTACGTGACCGGCAGCAACGATGGCGAGAACTGGGATAAGATTGGCTACATCCTGCTGCCCTTCGGTGCAGCAAGCGAGAGCCTGAGCTCTACTCCAGTTGATCTGGGCGGTTCTTACAGCCAGCTGCGCTTCATCCTCACCCAATCTACAGGTTACTCCAAGGAGCTTGACCCGTTCGGCGAGGATTGCACATTCTTCCACGTTGCCGAGTTCCAGATTCGTCCCGTCATCATGACAGGAGCTTCAGAGAACGCCAAGGCACTGAACAATGCGATAAAGGAGGTCAACAAGACCATCACAAAGGACATCGCCACCAGCGACTACACCACTCTGGCTGCAGCCTACAATGCCCTGCTGCAGGAAATCAATGCCGGCGACATGAAGGTAGCTCCCGCTGTTCCCGCCAAGCCTGTACGCTATGTCATCCAGCACAAGGGAACAGGCCTGTTTGTCAACACTCTTGCTTCCAACAGCAACGAGGTGTCTCTGCAGCTCACTCCCTCTCTCATCACCCACTCTTCATTGGGCTATGGCATTAGCCTCATGCGTGCTGACAACATCGACGAGAAGTTCTGCACCTACCTGCACGTACAGCGCAGCAACCACCGCTTTGTGACTTGGTCAAGCAAAGAACTCGGCACCAACTCTGGTCTGATAATCGAGGAGATTGCCGACGAGGATGCCAACCTGGACAACTACACCTTCACCAAGAACATTGTCTATGGCAAGATCAATGCATGGTGCTATCCTGTGAACATCTCTACCGACGAGACCGACGAGGCAGTTCCCTACACTGTAGCTGGTCTTTATAAGGATGAGGCCGAGCAGGTTTATCTGGCTCTCGACAAGACAGAAGGTACTGTAGAGGCTGGTCAGCCCATCCTGTTCATCCAGGGCAGTCCTGAGGACTGGAAGGAGACTACCGAAGAGACTCCTGCCGAGATTACTCCCATTGTGTTCAAGCTCGACACGAAGTTCAACTTCAATGCCGGTTCACACAACGGTCTGGTAGGCACACTCGTTTCCAAGCCCGCAAAGGAAGGTATGGTTACCTTCGTCAACAACACCGTGGAGGCCGTCAAGGCAGACGAGCCTGGCACCATCAAGGGCAGCACAGCCTACCTCGACATCAACGCATGTCCTCAGATAGAGGCTGGCGAGCATGCTCTCAGCATCCTCCTCACCGACGTGACACTCAACGGCATCAACTCCACTCTGGAGAACGTAAGCAAGCGCGGCAACATCTACACCATCGACGGCAAGCTCGTTCGCGCCAATGGAACCCTCAACGACATCAACTCTCTCGGCAAGGGTCTCTACATTCTCAATGGTGTCAAGGTGCTGGTTAAGTGAGAGGATTCTGGGAAGAAAGCCAACGGATTTATTCCCAGAAGCCCGAACGAGAAGCAGCTCGGGCGAAAGCCCAAGGTGCTGGTTAAGTGAGAGGAATAGCAATGAGAGCAGAAAGGCTTTCATTGGATTCCCGAACGAGAAGCAACTCGGGCGAAAGCCCAAGGTGCTGGTTAAGTGAGAGGAATGGCAATGAGAGCAGAAAGGCTTTCATTGGATTCCCGAACGAGAAGCAACTCGGGCGACAGCCCAAGGTGCTGGTTAAGTGAGAGGAATCTACCCTCTCACACAAACTAAGCAATTAGTCCGACATTCTATAACAGACGCGCCCCTCTGGACAATCCCAGAAGGGCGCGTTTCTTATTTCCATCTGCCTGCAAGCTACCAATATCTATCCGTCTCATATAACCGATTCGCCTCCACCTCCCCCTATACCAGAAAACAAAATCGGCTTCCTGACCGAACTGTTTTACATGCTTTACGGGGATTCTGAAAAGGGCATTTAATATAAAAGGAAGAAAAAAACATCAATAAAAGTGTTACACTGTTCAAATAAAAACACTAATTTTGTGGATGTGCAGAGTGCACATTCCACTAACGTAGAACCATATTTTAACAAAACTAAAACCAAAATGAGACAGTTTTACCTACTGCTAACGGCATTGTTTCTACAACTTGCCGGTTTGGGTGCCAACGCCCAAACACTATCTTCCCCAGTGGCCTCGTATGGCGACGGACTGATAACCGATGTGTCTCAGCTCACCAGTAACGCTTCCGACGAAGAAGAAGGCAAGGAACTGGGCAACCTGCTGGACGGAAGCGTCGAGACATTCTGGCACAGCGACTGGCATGGTAAAGTGACCGAGCCGCACTATCTGCAGGTGCAGCTCACCGAGCCCATCAGCACCGGCTACCTCGTGATGTACATGCAGCGACGCGACATTGCTGCTGGCCACCTGACCAATGTGAGACTGTCGGCCAGCGCCGATGGTGAGGCGTGGGACGATCTGGCTGACTTTGAGCTGGACAATGCCAAAGCCAAAGAAGAGGTGGTCACCGAGCCTGTTCCCATCACGAAGGAGTACTCATACGTGCGCGTCACCAACATTGCAAAGGACCCCATCTACTTCCACGCGGCCGAATTCCAGTTGTACAACCCCAAAGAGGGGAATTTGGTAGAGGCTATACTCGACCAGGTTCTCACCAAGTACAATGCTTACGAAGGCATTACCTATGAATCTCTGAAGGTGGGCACCGAGGTAGGACAGTTCACCGACAAGGAAACGGCAGACAAGATCATCGCCAGACTCAACCAGATACTCGAATGGGTGTCAGGCACCATTGTCGAAGGTTACCCCGAGACAAAGGAGAAGGCACAGGAGGTGAGTGACGAAGCGGATTCGCTCTACACCAAGTACCGCGAAAGCGAGATTCTCTACAGCCTGCCCGCCAACGGCTACTACCGCATCATCTCCAATCTCACCTACAAGCACGACGAGACCGTAGGCGAGGGCGAAAACGCTACCACAGAGACCACTTACATGAAGAAGGCTATGTTCTGCTCCACAGACTACAAGGGCATGTGGGGAACTCTGAAGGACGATATGGCCAACTATATCTGGAAGCTTACCCAGACCGAGGACGGCATCGACATGGTCAATGCAGGAATGGGCGCACGCTTCAACAAGATGGGTACCACCTGCACGCTTGCCGAAGACGGAGACAAGAAGATGACCTTCGACTTCGCCGGCAACGAGAACGGACAGACCATCATCTACATCCGTGAGACAGCAGGACAACGCAACGCAGAGGATTATCTGCACCAGAAAGGACATAACAAGGGACTCTGCGTGGAGGACCAGCCTCTGTGCACATGGCAGGCAACCTTCAACATGGGCGACATCTATACTACCGACAAGGGTACCAGCGAATGGTATCTGGAGCCTGTGGATGAGAAGGAAGCCGAAGCTCTGATAACTGCCTTTGAGCCTATAAAGAACCACGACAAGCTGGTGGAGCAGAACACCGCACTGCGTGCCGAGGTAAAGGAAGCCCTCATCACTGCCAAGGACAGAACCAAGAAGGCACAAATCACCTCAGGCGAGCAGATGACATCCATCTGGAGCCAGAACAGAGAGGGCAACGACAATGACGGCGGCAACCTCATCGACGGAGTGCTCATCGACGGTGACCCCAACACCTACTGGCACAGCATATGGCAGAACAAGCCAGAAGACCTCACAGGAGCTCCCTACATCCAGATTTCAGGCACAGACGAGATGCAGGGCGATATGCTTCTCTACATCAAGTACCGCATCACCGGCGAGGGTTTCCCCGTACAGTTTACCCTGAAGGGTTCCAATGATGCTGAGGCTGCCGATGATGCCTGGACGCAAATGGCAGTCGTTGACCTGGGCAACAGGGGCAGTGGCAACGAGTTCACTTCTGGAGAGTTCAAGATTGAGACTCCCTACAGCAACGTGCGTATCTATAGCACCAACTCCACCTACTCCTACTTCCATGCTGCTGAGCTCCAGCTCTACAAGCTTGAGGATAACCCCAACTCCCAGTTTGTGGCTCTGGGCGAGCTGGCCACCAACCTGGAGAAAATCTACAAGGAGAACGTAGCCACCGAGGATGCCGACCTCACCATCGACATGTACAACGCGCTCTCAAACGCCTACGAGGCATTCAAGAGCGGCATGACCGACCCCTCAGAGATGCGCAAGGTAATGGCCCAGTATGCCGACACAGACAAAGCCATGGTAGAGGGTACCAACCCCGGCCAGTGGGCAAACACCGACGCATACGACGCCTTCCAGAGCCTCTACAATGAAATGAAAGCATACGATGCCACTGGCAAATACACCCAAGACAAACTGGACTACTACGCCGCTGCACTGCCTCTGGCCGCCAAGAACTTCATGGCAGCAGCCAATGCACCCAAGACAGACACTTGGTACCGTATCAAGTTCCCCTCTGAGTCATTGTACGATGCCAACCACTGGGATAAGGGCAACATCGCCGAGGGCAGCGCTGATGTGCAGACTCCCATCTGGGACAACTATGTGACCGTAGGTGAGTATGAGCAAGAGATTGGCCAGGCTTACTTCAACTACTGGGCAACCGAGGCCGAGGACATACGCGAGGGCTCTCACCTGGTGGCTCTGGAGAACGAGCTGACCGAGATGACACCCGATGCCTCATACTTCCGCTTCGTGGAAGTGGAGTCTCCCATTGTTCCCGCAAGCAAGTTCAACGGCCTGATTGCCACCAGCCGCCAGGCACTGAGCATGGCCACTACCACCACTCTGGGCGAGCCCATGATCAAGAACGAGAAGCAGCTCACAAGCAATGCAAGCGACGAGGCAGAGGGCAAGAACATCGATTGGCTTATTGATGGCAATCCCAGCACATTCTGGCACACCGACTATCATGGCAAGGTTACAGAGCCTCATTACCTGCAGGTTTCCTTTGACGATCCCGTATCCGGCATCATCGAGGTAGATATGACCAGACGTGCAGGCGCAAACGACGGCGATGTTACCCGCATGTATGTGACTGCCAGCAATGACGGACAGAACTGGGACCGTATCGGTTACATTGAGATGCCCTTCGGCACCGTGGGTGAGCGCATCCTCTCCACTCCCATTGACCTGAACGGCTCTTATACCAGCCTGCGCTTCATCATGACCAAGAGAAGAGGCTTCACCACCGCCACACAGCTCGAGAAGGAACTTGATCCCTTCGGCGAGGAGTGCACATACTTCCACGCTGCAGAGTTCCAGATTCGCCCTGTGACCGTAACCAAGGCAACAGAAAACGCCATTGCACTGGAGAAGGCACTGGTGGAGGCCAACAAGGTACTGTCCAAGAATGTCACCATGGCCGACTACACCGCCCTGGCTTCTGCCTACAACGTACTCCAGCAGGAGCTCAATGCAGGAACCCACAAGGTGGTACCCGCTGCTCCTGCCAAGCCTGTAACCTATGCGCTGCAGAACAAGGCAACAGGTCTGTTCGTCAACACTCTGGCTCCCAACGACCATGAGGTGACACTGCGCCTCACGCCCAGCATCTTCTCACATGCTGCTATAGGATATGGCGAGAATGCGCTTAGTGCCGACAACATCGACGGTCAGTTCTGCACCTATCTGCACGTTCAGAGGAACACCCACCAGTTTGTGACATGGGACGACAACAGAGCCGGCTCAAACTCTGGCCTTATGCTGGAAGAGGTAGAGGCATCCGAAGAGAATCCCGAGTTCACCTTCTTCAAGGACTTTGTCTCTGGCAAGATCAACGCATGGTGCTATCCTGTGAACATCTCTACCGATGAGGCCGACGTGGCAGTTCCCTACACTGTAGCTGGTCTTTATAAGGATGAAGCCGAGAAGGTTTATCTGGCTCTCGACAAGGCAGAAGGTACTGTAGAGGCCGGTCAGCCCATCCTGTTCATCATGGATACTCCCGAGAACTGGAAGGAAGCCACCGAAGAGGCTCCTGCCGAGATTACTCCCATTGTGTTCAAGCTCGACACGAAGTTCAACTTCAATGCCGGTTCACACAACGGTCTGGTAGGCACACTCGTTTCCAAGCCCGCAAAGGAAGGTATGGTTACCTTCGTCAACAACACCGTGGAGGCCGTCAAGGCAGACGAGCCTGGCACCATCAAGGGCAGCACAGCCTACCTCGACATCAACGCATGTCCTCAGATAGAGGCTGGCGAGCATGCTCTCAGCATCCTCCTCACCGACGTGACACTCAACGGCATCAACTCCACTCTGGAGAACGTAAGCAAGCGCGGCAACATCTACACCATCGACGGCAAGCTCGTTCGCGCCAATGGAACCCTCAACGACATCAACTCTCTCGGCAAGGGTCTCTACATTCTCAATGGTGTCAAGGTGCTGGTTAAGTGAGAGGATTCTGGGAAGAAAGCCAACGGATTTATTCCCAGAAGCCCGAACGAGAAGCAACTCGGCGAAAGCCCAAGGTGCTGGTTAAGTGAGAGGAATAGCAATGAGAGCCGAAAGGCTTTCATTGGATTCCCGAACGAGAAGCAGCTCGGGCGAAAGCCCAAGGTGCTGGTTAAGTGAGAGGATTCTGGGAAGAAAGCCAACGGATCTCTTCCCAGAAGCCCGAACGAGAAGCAACTCGGCGTAAGCCAAGGTGCTGGTTAAGTGAGAGGATTCTACCCTCTCACACAAACTAAGCAATTAGTCCGACATTCTATAACAGACGCGCCCCTCTGGACAATCCCAGAAGGGCGCGTTTCTTATTCCCTCAAGCCAACCATGTTCCCCACTCCCCCACTGCCACCAAAAGCACAGGCCTTTTCCCGCATCACGCCGCGATTCCATTTGCAGCATGCTGCAACCGTCTATGCAGCACGCTGAAATCGTCCACGAAGCAGGCTTATATCTCCGTTTGCAGTCTTTGTACGGCCATACGCAACCTGCAAACGGCCGTACAAAGGCTGCAAACGGAGAACTTATTATAGCTACGCGAAGGCTTTTATTATATAGGATATGAATGCAAGAAATGCTGTTTAGTGTCCCATGCGAGAGGTATCAACCTCCTTTACAGCCTTCTCCTTGTAACCGCCGAACTTATAGATGACGCCCAGTGTGGCTGAAGCCCAACTGTTGTTGACCTTCATGCGGAAGTCCTGGTTGCCCTGTATGGAACGGGTATCGAATCGGTTGTTGAAGATGTTGCTGCCATTGAGGCGCACTCCCCATTTTCCATCACGCGACGACCATTGCAGTTTGGCATCCATGCGGAAGATTGGACTTATGTCATAAACGCCCTGTATGGCCTTTGACTGGAAGAAAGGGTTCAGAATGAGACGAAGGTCCTGCGCACGACACAGTTTGACCGATGCCGTACCACCAAGTATGGCCGACAGTTTCCAGCGGTCAAATGGCAAGTCGAAGAAATGGCTGCTCTTGTCATGCCTGTAAGTTCCCACGGCAAACACGTTGCCATTGAGCCATTTGCCCGCACTGAACATGGCAGAAGCTTGCAGCCCGAAGCCGTGGTCATAGTCGAAGTTGGTTTCCTTCATGATTACCGCCATGCGGTCTGTCGTCTGGTATGGCAGCTGCACGAAATAGTCTGGCTTCAGATTCGCGTAAGCCACAAGCGTATAACGTCTCTTTATCTGCCACATCAGGCTGACATAATAATAAGAGGACGGTTTCAAACTGGGATTGCCATGTATCTCGGTATATGTGGATGAATAGAACACATTGCTCATGGTGGACCAATAGCTCGGGAACTCAGAGTCGGAACTGAATGAGAGATTGAGCAAATGGTTGTCGTTGATGTTCCACAAGGCATTGAGCGTAGGATATACACGCCATCTGTTCCATACGGGTGAGTGATACTGCTCGGCTGCCACAGATGCTTCCAGACTGATGGCCTTGCCTACCTGCTTGCTGAATCCTGCGTACATATTCCATAGCCGCTCGTTGATATCTACGCTGCTTGTCGCATCAGGCAAGATGTGCCCCTGCTTGTCTGTTGTAGTCTGAAAGCTGTTGTTGCTCATGAATTGCCCATTCACGCCATACGACAGTCCCCATCCGTGTGCCAGAGAATGTGTCTGGTCGGCCGCAAACATCCATTTGCTGATGGTCTGCCTGCTGTCGCTTGTCTGGTTACGTTCCGTTGCTGCCGTACTGTCATCTGTATGCATCGTCCCATCGAGTGTCTGTTGCTGAGGAGTGCGATAGTTGGTGTACGAAGCGCTGACGGCAAGCCCGAAAGGTAGTGAGTAATTCACATCCACGTTGTGCAGATACTCGTGACTGTCACTGTGCATTCCGCTTGTGCTCGAACCTGTCGTGTGGTTGTCGGAGGTGGTCTTGTCCCATTTACCCGTATAGGCGATATCGAGACGATGGTTCTTGCCAAAGGCATAATTCATACCCAGCCGGTAGTCATGAGAAATGCCGGACGACTTCTGCCTGACTTTATCATGATAGTTTACACGACTGTTGCCCAAGGGATGATTGGCTATATGTGAAGATTCACGGTATGAATTGCCGTCAACAAACTTGTATTGTGCATCCAATCCGAACTTGCCTCTTTGCATGGAAAGATAGAGGTTGCCAAACCCTTCTGCGTATTTGCTTTGCTGCATGCCGCCGATGATTTGTCCCGACAACTGATGGGTGCCGGCATAGTCTTTCGTGACTATGTTGATGGCCATACCTCGCACGTGATAGCGGGCAGGAGCAGACAGCATCACTTCTGCTTTGGCCAACTGTGTAGCAGGCATTGCCTTCAGGCGCTCAGCCAGTTGCTCCTTTGTCAATGTAGTGGCTTGCCCGTTGACAATCAGTGTCACCTCATTGCCCATGAAGGAGATGCTGCCAGTGGCATCGCTGACACCTGGCAGGCGCGTCAATGCCTCGTAGGCATTATCGGCAGGCAACTGCTTCAACAGCAGCGGCATGTCGTATGTCAGCATACCACGCTCTGCCTTGACAATGGGCCGTGAACCCTTGACCATTATCTCAGGGAGATTACGCATCATGGTTTCCATGGTGAGCGAATCTTTGGCGTCATTGTCTTGGGCATTGGCTGTTATGGCCGATGCAACGAAAAGGCTTACGAAGAAGAATCTGTTCATTTCCATTGGCTATGTAAAAAGTCTGCTACTTGTTTCGGTCGAGTTATTCCCTAACTGTAGCCATATGCCTAAATGCCTTTCGCTTCGGGAGTGAATTCGACAGGCAAGGTGAATTCCATATCTACCGCAGTGCCGTCGGATAGTCTGGCAGGAGTCCAGCGCGGACTTTTCTTCAGGAGTTCTATGACTGCCTGATTATAGACGCGCGTTCTCTTAGGTGCCTCAACGGCCTTGAAGTTCCCTAAAGTGCCGTCGGTCCTGACCGTGAAATTGACTTCGACTCTTACTGGTCTGTCCTCTACCCCTTGGGGATACTGGATATTCTGCATAACCCACTTTCGAAACTCGCTGAAGTCTTTGTCGCCATCGAATTTAGGCATTTGTCCACCTTGGGGCAGAACGACTATGGTTTCCAGCCGATGACCTCGCTGGGCAGAACTGGCACTCCTATATGAAAGATATGCTCCTATGGCTGCACCGACCAACATCATTATAATGACAATACAGGCCACTTTTCCATAAAGAGATTTCCTGTGGCTTGGATTTGTCTGGTCATTGCCAAGAAAATAGGTATCGTCTTTTGTTTCCTTATACTTCATGTCTTTATCCTTTGCTTATGGTGTTGTCTAAGATTGTCTTCAGTTGTTTGAGTGGTTCCTTGCTTACACGTAGGGTAAATTTCTCCCCGAACCCCTCGCCATACAGGACAAGTTCGGCGGTATTGGTGTTGATGCTGAAGATGTATTGGCAGTTGATGATGTAGTTCCGGCCAACTCGGGCAAATGAGTGTGCACTGTCAGGCAACTGTTCAACTATCTTCTTCTCAAACACAGCAAGGTTGAATGAGAATGTATATTCATCGCCATCCACAAGTTTCAGAACGCAATAGCTGCCATCCGAACAGGCATACGCTATCTGTCGGGCAGCCACCCTCAGCAGGAAATTGGCGTTTGAAATGATGAGATAGTCCTCCATACCTTTGCTTTATTACCCTACAAAAGTAGCTAAGAGTTTCCAAAGGACAATCATACGTCAAGCGTATTTTGTGAAACACTTCTCTCGTTTTATGAACAACACCATATGGGAAAGCTCTCGAACCATATATATAAGGTACGGGCGCAGGAGAAAGTCAGAAGAGGAGAATACAAGGGATGCTATTTCTTGCCTACGCATTTGACGGATAAAACTTAAATTCGTAAATTTGCAATGTCAGTTGAAGGTTTGGTTGGTCCTTGTTGCAACACCAAGTCAATTGAATCGCATGACATGACAAAGTACTGAGCAGTACCCTTGCTGCTCACGCTCCTAAAGGTTAACTATTTATTGTGTTGCAAAATAAAGGTACATAAGGATGGTAAGAAAACTGATCTCCGCTCTGCTCCTGCTCTCTGTTACACTTGGTACGTATGCAACAGAGTGGAAAGGCAAGTTCCTGATTCTGGAACATTCACAAAGCCGCCCAAACACATGGGCGCTGTGGCGCAAGAACTTCAATGTGGACAAGGTGCCGTCATCGGTGAAAGCACGCATAGCCACAGACACCAAGTACTGGCTCTACATAAATGAACGGCTGGTGGTCTTTGAGGGAGGACTCAAACGAGGACCAGAGCCTAATGCCACTTACTATGACGAGGTAGAGATAGCTCCTTATCTGCAAGAGGGAGACAACCTGATAGCTGTGCTTACCTGGCACTTTGGCCTCAACGGGTTCAGCCATGTCAACAGCGGTACTTCAGGTCTCCTCTTTGAGGCAGAAGGTGACGGAGTGCAAGTGGTTTCGGACAAGACTTGGCGTGGTGCCCTGTATGGAGCATATGGCGAGACAGATGCTCCCAAGCCCAACTACCGCATATCAGAGAGCAACATACGCTTTGATGGACGCAAGGAGGAAAAGGGATGGTACACACGTGCCTATACCTACGGACTGGAAGAAGTGTTGCCCGTGGATGTGGAGAACTGTCCCTTGGGCAAACTGGTCAAGCGCCCCATCCCCCTATTCAAGGACAGCGGGCTGCTCGACTTCAAGTCCAAGGAGATGAAGGGAGATACGCTGGTATGCACCTTGCCGTACAACTGCCAGTGTACTCCATACATCAAACTCCGTTCCCAGAAGGCAGGGCAACTGGTCAAGATACAGACCGACGTACACATGATAGGCGGTTCTCCCACGGTGAGATGTGAGTACATCACACGTGAGGGAGAACAGGAGTATGAGAACATGGGCTGGTTCAACGGCCATCAGATATGGTACATCCTGCCTGAGGGCGTAGAAGTCTTGGACGTCAAGTATCGCGAGAGTGGATACGGATGCGACATGGTGGAGCCGTTCCATTGTGACGACCCCTTCTTCAATGAACTGTGGATAAGGGCGCAGCGCACACTCTACATCACCATGCGTGACAACTATATGGACTGCCCGGACCGCGAGCGTGGGCAATGGTGGGGAGATGCAGTGAACGAGTTGGGAGAAACCTACTATGCACTCACCCCAGATGGCAACAAGCTGGGCATGAAGGCTCTCAACGAACTGTTCTGCTGGCAGCGCGGTGACGGTGTACTCTATTCACCTGTACCGGCAGGCAACTGGAACAAGGAACTGCCCTCTCAGATACTTGCCACCACAGGCTGGTACGGCATCTATATGCAATGCTACTATGCCAACGACTTCTCCGTTGCACGTCGCCATTACGACCGCCTGCACCGCTATCTGCATGAGGTATGGAAGACTGATGCCGACGGGCTGGCCATCCTCAGACATGGTGACTGGTTCTGGGGAGACTGGGGTGAGAACATCGACCAGCTCCTGCTACAGAATGCCTGGTACTACCTGGCTCTGAAAGGAGAACTGGAGCTGGCACGTCTCTTCGGGAAGAGCGATGACGTACAGACCATACAGACCATGATGAAGCGTATGGAGGATAACTTTGACCATCGTTTCTGGACAGGTTCGTCGTACCGCTCGCCTGACTACAAGGGTGAGACTGACGATCGCGGCAACGCCTTGGCTGTAGTCTCCGGCCTGGCATCAAAGGACAAGTACCCTGCCCTGAAGACGCTCCTCACCACAGAGTATCATGCCAGCCCGTATATGGAGAAATACGTCCTCGAAGCACTCTTCTGCATGGATGCTACCGATGAGGCTCTGGACCGCATCAGAAAGCGTTATAAGACAATGGTGGAGTATCCCGGACTCACCACACTGCCGGAAAACTGGATAGACGAGACCAAACAGCTGAAGCCAGGAGAGCCAATGATCAATGCCTTTTGGGGTACATACAACCACGGATGGAGCGGCGGTCCTCTCACCCTCCTTTCCCAGAAAGTGTGCGGCATAGAGCCTACCTCACCTGGATTCCGCACCTTCCGCATACGTCCTCAGATGGGTTATCTCAAGCAAGCCAGTTGCCACGTCAGCAGCGTGAGCGGTGAGATTTCAGTCAACATCCAGCGCAAGGGCAAAAAGCTCCAGATAGATGTCACAGTACCATCGGGTACCACGGCAGAGGTAGTCTTCCCTTCCGGGAAAACCAAAACCTTACAGTCTGGCACCCATAGCATAAGAGGATAAGCCTCCGACAGTTCCCACAGGAGAATCTGCACAATTGGCGTGTAGGTTCTCCGCAATCTCCCCACATTGTCACTAATTGCAGTCACAATGTGGGGAGAATTGCATATTCAACAATAACAACAACCCTAAAAAATAGTACAACTAAAGCCCGAGAGGCTCACAAGAAATGCCCGAGAGCTTGCGTGGATGCTTCGCAATATAGCACAAGAGTCCGACTCCATGGGGAGCCGGACTCTTATTATATAATATGTGGCAAGTGCCTTTGAGGCCGCTTGCTACGAGCTTACCAGATATCCTCGGGGGTATTGGGGTTGTCGTAAACCTCCTTGGAAACCAACTCGATGTAGTCCATATAGAGCTGCTTTTCGTCCTGGTCAAGCACGTTCTTAAGACGTATATAGTAAGATACATCGGGATCCATGACGGCTGTCAGCATCACACGACGTGTCAGATAATAATGTTGACGGGCAGACTCGGCCACTCCAGGACCACCGGCACAATAAATCTGAGCACCCTTCATGAAGCCCTTGTTGCGCATCGTCTTGTCAATCTCGGCATTATAATCATCGTCGTCAGAATCCTGCACCCAACCTACAGGACTGGTGAAAGTGCCTGCATTGGTGTAGTGATACAGTCCGTTCAAACGGAAATCAAGCGGTGTACCCATAGCTGTAAGGTGGTCCTTGTCGGTACCCCAATACACCTGACACATGCTTCGCCACGGTCCACCTACGGAGTTGGCAATACGGAACTCATAGGTTCCCCTCTTGGGTACAGGCGGCAGACGCATCACCAGTTCGTAACGGCCAATCACATTGAACTCGTCACCCAGATAGTTGTGCCATCCCTTGCCACGTCCCAACAGATAATAGAACTGTGAGCCGTGCACGATTTCCATATCATCGAAGTACTTATACACGTCGTCCGATGGGATACCAACCGTCATGTTCTCCTTGGTGGTCACCGTCTGGCCGCGGATATCATTGTTCATAAACTCGGGGAAGAGGCTCGACACATCCCAGCGCAAGCGCTGACGCTGCAGGTTGTTGCGTGTCTCTTCGTCATACAGGAGCAGTCCCTTGATGGGATAGATGATGCCGTTGGTAGCTTCCACATTGGCATTGTCCTTATCCACAAAGTGTCCCACCTTGCTGGCATCGCAACTGCTCTCGTGATAGTTCTCACGTCGGCCGTTCTGGATATTTGGGAAACGGTTGAGAAAGACACCTTCGCTCTCACGGCTCTCGAATATCTTCAGCAGGCGACGCTTGCCCATGGTGGTGTAAAGCTCGTACATACACACGGTAGGGATACACAACTTGGGGTCATAACCTCGCTCATTGTAGTGCAGCACCAACTTATCCACAGGCAGGCGCTCAGGCAGCATATGGTAGGTGACAAACTGGTTGAGCAGGTTCTTCTCACTCCTGTACTTGTCATCACGAGTAGCCTCGGGATACACTCCCTTGGCATCCAGATAGGCCATCACATCCTCGGGAGTGATATCCTTGGGCTCCTTGCCCAGCTCTTCTCTCCAGAATGCATCGGGCTCTGCAAAGATGGTGAAACCATACTTGCGGTGCCTGGGCACATAACCCGAAGAGCCTTCGGTGGGGTGCTTGAAGAGGTTCTCGAAGTAACCCGTCTGGTAGAGAAGTTCATAGGTCTCATCGCGCAACTTCGACAAGGTATCGCCCAGTCCGCAGGCAAACACCAGACGTGCCATCACCTGGAAGCCATCTTTCTGAGTGTCGATATAGCTCTGAAGCACAGCCGTCAGCGCATCGTTGCCGGGAGCAATGACATCTTCCATCTGGTGAATCACGCCATTGATGGCAGGAATGTCCTTGTTCTTGGGCGACATGCGCAGAGTCTTGTTGATGAGGATGCTGTCGGGATTGTTGCCTCGAAGAACAGACAACTTACGGTCAGCCATAGTGGGTGAAGCAATCTCCTCATTGGGATTATAAGGCATGGCACCTGTCTCATACATGATACGTGCACCGCCGTAATCGAAATCTCCTCCGTCGATAATGCTGTTGAATACAATCACCTTATACACAGAGTCGCGCACCTGGTCTGACGGGAAAGCATCCCAAGAGGGTTCGGGAATGAGTCCCTTGGCCACCAGAGAGTCCAGATAATTGGCAATGGCCTCGTTGGTGGGAGCGAAGCAGGTGTAACTGCCACGTGCTGTGAGCAGCTGCTTGACCGTGGAATTGCTCTTGGGGCTGACCTTCACCTTGTCCAGCAGACTCAGATACTCGCTATACACCTCGTGTTTCTGCAAGTAAGAGACAATGGTCTGCTTCGTAAAGACGTAGCGGTTGCTGGTGTCAACGTTCTCCTGACAGCCCGTCAGCCATAGGGCCGAAGCCGCTGCCATCAGACAAGCAGCCCGTCTCAGGACTTTAACTAATCTATTCATCATTAACTGTTTTTTGGGGTTACAACGTTAGTACACACGCCACCCCTGCAGCAATTACCAGGGGCAACATGAATACACAAAGTTACTGCTTATTTTTCACACCATGCCGACAAATAGCGCAAAATGTTTTAAGAAATTTTGGTTAAATGCATTCCGGGCCTTATCAAGTGCGAAAAAACGGCCAAAGCACAGCCTTTCACCTTATATATATAATACGCGCGCGAGGGATTTTGCTACTCCGTGGAGACTTCGGATGCCTGCCTACGCACCTGTTCTCACTGGCCCACCGCTTGCAGGAGAGCCTCTGCCGACGGCATGTCGGTGTCTCCGTACATGTGGGTTACCCTACCCTGAGGGTTGACGATATAGATGCGGGGGACAATGCCAGTGGCAAAGAGATGGTAGATGCGCCTGTCTTCCTGCGACGAACAGGGAATTGTGAGGCCATGTTCATGCCAATAGTCACGCACCTTCTCATACCCCTCCTCACGGCTCACAGCCAGCGTAAACACACCGGCACGCCCGCTCACCTGCCGGTAGAAGCGCTCCACATCGGGCAGTTCATGCTGGCAATCGGGACACTTCGTACTGAAGAACACCAGCACCAGAGCCTTTCCCTCCCATGTGGCATTGTTCACTTCGGTTCCGTCCAGCAGTTTCACAGAGAAGCGCGGAAGCCTGTCACCCACCTTCACATACTCCTTCACCCCCTTAGGCTCATCGTCCCTGACGCACGAACCAAGCATCACCATGCACAACACAAGTGCACAAGAACACCACCGCATAACCTTCATACTCATATCCATTTCCCGTTTACTCACCCACAAAGATACATATAATCAGCCGCAAAGGGTATGCTGACAGGGATAATTATACACCATTCTCACCACATGCATCCTCTTCTATAAGCCTCCCACGGCACATTCCTCTCCTCTTCCCAAGCAAAAGTTTTAGGAATCCGATACCATAAACTTCTATTTTCCCAAAGTTTTAGGAATGTAATACCATAAACTTTCTGCATGCGGGACAAAAGAATGAGGGAAATGGAGGAACAGGTGGAAGAGAAAGGAGATATCGGATGCGTGAAAAGAAGGACATTACAGAGCGATTGAAGCAAGCACACTGCGAGGGGAATTCAAATGCACCGCGATGGCAAACGCAGCGTGCTGTGATGGCTGATGCGGCGTGCCGCGATGGTCGGTACACCGCACTGGCCAGAATGACAGGAAACGCTTCCGGGTGGCAAGAAGCACTGAAACTGCTCTAATTCAACCATCATGGGTCCCCGGCTCACCGTTTTACATCTACATGATCCGCATATAGAGGCCTGCCCATCAGATTCGCCAACCACAGCCTCAAGCACTTCTTCATCCATGATGTTGAAGACTCTTGTGATGGCAGCAACCAGTTCAAGGATGGCTCACCAATATCCTTTCGGCTGATGGTAACTTGGATGCTGTGTACAAGGGAAACCAATTGGCAAGCAAGGAGAGGAAGGCTCCCCTAGCACTTCCTGTGTGTCTTCAAACCAGGAAAGGTGTTGTCCGTGACCGTCCAACCCAAGGCTGGACGGTGGATGAAGCAAGCATACTTTGCAAAGTCAGTATATATTCTCTGACCGTCCAGCCTTGGGTTGGACGGTGGATGAATGTAATGCACCCGCCCTGGAGGCTGAATGAATCCTGCACATGAGACATCTTCTTTCCGCTGCGAATAGGGTCGGACTCGCATTGCCAATACCGAGCGATCCCTTTACCTCCCTAAAGATGAATTCCAGAGAGCATCTTCTGGAGTAAATCCTGCGAGCCTCAAAGCGTCCGAGCCTCATGTACGAACAGAGTCTTTATTGTGAAACGTGCTGCTTCCTGATAGAGCGTACTAACCTTGCGTACTGGCATAAGGGAGACTTCCAAAAGTAAAACCGCTCTATATATGTGCGTTTCTATCTGCGAAGGAAGCTCTTCGGTAATGCCCCGAAGGCGGTTGGTGACGCTTGCGGGGCATTATGATGGGGCCGGTCAAACAGCCTTAGAGACTAAGTGAATGGAATTTCCGAAGGAAGGGCAACCTTCAGAAGAGCGTGAAGGGGGTGGTATAACCGCTGCGGATGCGCCACTCCATAGGATAGAGGTTGTTGATGCGATTGCCCACGCACTTGCCTTGTCCAAGAGGGAAACCCCGATGACAGAGTGTGACCATACCGCGCGGTGCTTCCACACGAACAGCCTCACGGCGAAGGTATTGCAATGCCTCGTCGTAGGAAAGGGGCACCTGGGGAAGAGGCTCCGCACTGGCATCGGTTTTCTCTGCATCATAAAGGATGCGCAAGAAGCGGCGAACAAGCGACTTCACACGGGTGAGCTGCTCCTGGGCTTCCTGCTCCGAGGTGGCAATATGCGACGAGCGGGCTTCGGCAAAGGCATCTGCCAGAGCCTCACTAAAACTGTCGGGCTGAACGGGCTTGCGGATGGCTGCCACATAGAAGCCTTCTCCACGGTCTCTGCCAGGCAGGAAATGACGCTCCTCAAGCAGTTCTCCACCCATCAGTTGACAGGCAAAGCGGGCATTCTCCTCGTCTTCGAAACGGTTGAAAGTGCAGGTGCTATAGAGGAGAAGCCCGCCCGGACGCAGCACGTGCAGTATATCCTCCAGTATCTCACGCTGACGCAACCGGCACTGCTCCACATTGTCCAGACTCCAGTCACTGACTGCCTGCTCATCCTTGCGGAACATCCCTTCGCCCGAACAGGGAACATCGGTAACGAGTACATCAAACTGCCCGTCGAAAGCAGCGAAGTCCGACGGACGGTTCTGCGTGACCATCGAGCTGACGGGATAGGCTCCTTCGGGCATACCAGCAGTCCACTTGGTCATATTCTCGGCCAATATGAGGGCTCGTTTGGGCATCACCTCATTGCTCACAAGCACCGACCCCTGGGGCAGAAGACCAGCCAAAAGGGTGGATTTGCCACCAGGAGCGGCACAGAGGTCAAGAGCGGCAAGGGGCAGCTGCCCTTCTGTTCCTGCCGACGGAAGATAGCGGCGAAGCAAGTCGGCAACGTACATCGACGAGGCTTCCTGCACATAATAGGCTCCTGCATGCAGCAGAGGATCACAGGTGAAAGCGGGCCGCTGGGGAAGATACCAGGCATCCGGGCACCAGGGGACAGCCGAATAGAGCCGGTCAAGGTGCTGGCGGGCTGCTTCCACTTCACTGGCAGGCATGCAAGACTGCATCTTGCGCACATTGAGGCGGACTGACACCGAGGGGTCAGTCTCCTGCAGAGCCTGGCAGAGCCTTTCGGCCTCTTCCTGCCCATAATGCTCCTGCATCAGGGAGACGAAATCCTGAGGGATGGTAGGCATAGGCATTCAGACAGACACAGCACCCTTGATGGCCGGCCAAGGGTCATAACCCTCGAGCTGGAAATCCTCATATCGGAAGGAGAAGATATCCTTCACGTCGGGATTGATAATCATGCGCGGCAGGGGACGAGGCTCACGGGTGAGCTGCAAGTGCACCTGGTCGAGGTGGTTGAGATAGATGTGGGTATCTCCCGTAGTGTGTATGAAATCGCCCGGACGAAGCCCACACACCTGTGCCATCATCATGCACAGGAGTGCATAAGAGGCGATGTTGAAGGGAACACCCAGGAACACATCGGCCGAACGCTGATAGAGCTGGAGCGAAAGGCGGCCGTCGGCCACATAGAACTGCATAAAGGCATGGCAAGGAGGAAGGTTCATCTGCGGAAGATCGGCCACATTCCATGCCGACACGATGATGCGTCGGCTGTCGGGATTGTTCTTGATATCATCCACAGCCTGCTTTATCTGGTCGATATGTCCACCGTTATAGTCGGGCCAAGAGCGCCACTGATAACCGTAGATATGTCCCAAATCGCCTGTCTCCGGGTCGGCCCACTCATTCCAGATACGCACTCCGTTCTCCTGAAGGTACTTCACATTGGTGTCTCCCTGCAAGAACCAGAGCAGTTCGTGTATGATAGACTTCAGATGCACCTTCTTGGTGGTGAGCAAGGGGAACCCTTTCTCCAGGTCATAACGGCACTGATGGCCAAAGATACTGATGGTGCCCGTGCCCGTGCGGTCATGCTTCTGCACGCCCTCATCGAGTATCTTCTGCACCAGATCAAGATATTGTTTCATATTATTCGGCTTTGCCTGAAGGGATGATGGGCAGTCGGCAGGCAACGGGAAACATGTTCCAGTCGCTCATCAAGCCTCTTACCCCGTGCGTCCATCAGGCTCCTTTCATTATCTGTTCGTTTTATACCTTATATATATACACATTCCGACCCCGATGCCGATGCTGTGCTGGATGATGGTCAGCGAAGAGAAAGGGACTGTGATGCTTGACGGTCGTCTCTCGTTCTCATCCTGGACATTGGTGGACAGCAAAATGGGAATTGCAAGTCAAGTTCCTGGTTCCTCCCACCTCACGTTCCGCTCATTGTCGGACTGCCATGTGAAATGCGCTGAACAACTTCGCACTTACACCCATCTGATATTCCTGCCGCTGGCTATCAGCGAGACGGGAAAGAAGAAAAAGCTGTATGCTCCCCTCTTTGTCATGTGCCGAAAGTGAACATCCAACAAGACAGAACACATGGGTTTGCCTCACTCTTATTTTCTCTTACCTTACATCCAGCTGCCGTCCAGCGAACTGGGAACGCAAGCTGGCTCCTCACTTCCGTCAGCCTGACGTTTTACCCGATGGTGGACAGCGCAGCAGAGGTTTCAGAATATCCTCCCGCCTATCCCTCACTATCGTTCCACCCGCCGGAAGTCAACGAAGCGGAAGAGGACAAAACAAGCTCTCGTCTATCCCCCACCATCGTTCCACCCGCTAGTAGTCAACGAAGCGGAAGAGGACAAAACAAGCTTTCGTCTATCCCCCACTATCGTTCTACCCGCTGGTAGTCAACGAAGCGGAAGAGGACGAAACAAGCTCTCGTCTATCCCCCACTATCGTTCCACCCGTGGTAGCCAACGAAGCGGAAGAGGACGAAACAAGCTCTCGTCTATCCCCCACTATCGTTCTACCCGCCGGAAGTCAACGAAGCGGAAGAGAACGAAAAAAGTTCTCGCCTACCCGCCACTATCGTTCTACCCGCCGGTAGTCAACGAAGCGGAAGGGGTGAGCATGCTTCTCATCCACCTCATGAGGTTCGTCGCTTATCACCTCCCAGTCCTGTTTGTCCAACTCGGGGAAGTAAGCATCGGCCTGCTTGGGCTCATCATCCACAAGCGTGAGATAGAGTCTGCCGGCCTTGCCAAGCGTCTGGCGATAGAGGGTTTCACCGCCTAGGACAAACACTTCCTCGTCCTGAGCACAGGAAGCAAGTGCTTCATCAAGCGAAGGGAAAACCTCTGCGCCAGGGAAAGAAACCGACTGGCGGGAGAGCACCACGTTTCTACGATTGGGGAGAGCACCCTTGGGGAAAGACTCGAAAGTCTTGCGTCCCATCACAATGGTGTGACCAGTGGTGAGGGCCTTAAAGCGCTTCAAGTCATTGGGAAGCCAATAGAGCAACTTGTTGTCATTGCCTATGGCTCCATTCCGGGCTACAGCTGCAATCAGACTTATCATGCTCAAGCGTTCTCGTTGAGTTCGTCAACCGAGGGAACCGGCAGTTTTCTGCAGATGGCCTCATTGAATGAGATGATAGTCTCTGTTCTCTGCAGGCCCAGAGGCTGCAACTTGTCATGTATGACGCTGAGCATGTGGTGGTTGTTACGGGCATATATCTTGATGAAGATATCATAGACGCCTGTGGTGTAATGGCACTCTACCACCTCGGGGATATCACGAAGGGCAGCCACCACACGGTCGAAGTCAGAAGGGTCCTTAAGGTAAAGACCAACAAACGCACAAGTTTCGTAACCCAGCGACACTGGGTCAAAGATGAACTGCGAGCCCTTGATAACGCCCTGCTGCATAAGTTTCTGGATTCGCTGATGTATGGCAGCTCCAGACACATGACATGCACGGGCCACCTCCAAGAAAGGTATGCGGGCATTATCAGATATCATGGACAGTATCTGCCTGTCGAGTGCATCAAGTTTACTCATATCAAACTATTCGTTCGTGAAACATTATAATTCTGGTATGCAACCTGCACATGCAGCCAGGCAAGCCCACAAGGCCGCCCAAACGCCTCCACTGCAAGTTGACACACAAAATTATAAAAAAAAGGTGACTTGTAAGTAACAAGCCACCTCTTTTTTACTAATATGTACCTTTGAGTTAATTTCTGCGGGTTGCAGAGTAGTTCAATCTCAGTGCCCAAGACTTTCTCAGCACCTCCTTGATATCAGTGATGATACCCATCTGAGTATGCTGGTCGGCCTTGATAGAGATGATCTGCTCAGCCTGATTGGACATGCCCTGTCGCTCTTGTGCAACGAAGTCCATCACCTCACGAGGCTCAATGATGCGGTCATTCACCTGAATACGAGTTCCGCTACCCATCTTGGGGCGAAGCTGGTCGGTGGGAGGACCAACATAGATGTATGAAACAGCAGACTTCTTGGTCAGCTTCTCCAACTCAGTACCCTGAGGAGTGGTGAACTTCACCTGAAGTGTAACCTCACGCATTGACACCACGCACATGAAGAAGAACAAGATAGTAAAAATCAAGTCGGGCAGAGATGAGGTGTTCATCTCTGGCATCTCGCGATCACTCTTCTTAAATCCTGCCATTACTTCTGTCCTCCATACTTTTTGGGTTCAGCCTCAGAGATGTTCTGGGGATAGTAGGCACGCACCGCAACCTTCTCCTCATCGCCGAGAGCATCGTAGGGGCGTCCGAACTTCTGTTTTGACAACTCGTTGCGCAACTCGTTGTAGGCAGCCACCAGTTCATTCTGAACCTCGAAATACACAGCATAAGGAGTACCACGGTCTGTCTGCACAGATATCACGTGCTTGTCTGTAACGAAGCACTGACCAAGAATGTCGATGTTCTTCACATGCTTCTCGGGGTACTTGCTCAGGTTCTTCTCGTTCTTGACGAACTCCTTAACCCTGTTCCTCAAATTCTTCAAATCCTCGTAACCACTTTCCATCTCGTCCTTCACCCAAAGCTGACCTGCGGAGTTCATTCGCACGTACAGGATGTTGCGGGACTTAATGTCCATCGTAGCATCTTCCTGATTCTCCTCTGGTGGACGTGGCAGTCGGCGTGCCAGACCCATATCGGTGTCCATAGAAGTGGTAATCAAGAAGAAGATGAGCAAGATGAAAGATATGTCCGCAGTCGAACTTTGGTTCAACCCAGGAACTTTCTTCTTCTTCTTTCCCATGATTTGACTTTATTTAATAGACTTTGTTTGCTTATTGCCCATTGTAGTCATGATGCCGGTCATGCTGACAACCACAGCCACAGCTGCAGCCAGGAACAGGATGGCGCTGGATATGCAGAACATATCCACAACAGTCACCCAAGGACCAGAAGTCACAGTACCGTCCTGAGCAGTGAAGGCCTCTTCGCCCCAACCACACAAAACACCTACAACAAGTGAGATAACCAGCAGAGCGATAGTGCCTGCCATAATCTTGCCACCGGGAACGCCAGAGGTAGATGTTGTACTGCCACCCTTGTTACCCAGTCCTTTGAAGATGCTCCACACTGTGAGTCCCATCATCACAACAAACATTGCGTACATGAGAATCATCAGCAGGTCGAGCAGCTTCGGCTCATTGTAATCACCCACGGGGTTGCTGTAGCCGATGCCGAAGAAGGCAACGAAGCATACAACAATGATGCCCACGCAGGTGTACAAAGCCATCTTGGATATTTTCTCAATCTTCATAAAAGAATCTCCTTTGCTCTAATAAAGGGTTTATTACTTCACGCACTTGTCTGACTTAACGCACATAGTCAGAATTTCCTGAGAAGACTCCTCCATGTTCACAGTCAGAGACTCGATCTTAGAAAGAATGTAGTTATAGAACAACTGCAGAATCAGGGCCACGATGATACCGAAGATAGTGGTAATCAGGGCCACCTTCATACCGCCAGCCACAACGGTGGGGCTGATATCACCAGCGCGCTGGATGTCATCGAAGGCCATCACCATACCGATCACAGTACCAAGGAATCCCAAAGAGGGAGCCATAGCGATGAACAGGGTAATCCAAGAGCAGTTCTCCTCGAGGTAAGAACCCTGCACCTCAGCCTCTGTGTTGATAGAGCGCTCGATGGTGCCGATATCGTTGCGGTCAGAGCTGTTCAGACACTCCATAGCTGTCATAGCCAGCTGAGCCACAGGTCCACGTGTGTTCTTGCACATAGCAATAGCCTCGTTGATCTTACCTGCAGCAACCAGAGCTGCCAGGTCAGCCACGAACTTGCGAGTGTTGATCTGAGCCAGGCTCAGGTATATAACGCGCTCGATGCAGAATGCCAGACCCAGCACCAGAGCGATGGCTACCAATGACATGAAGCCTGCGTCACCCTCGATGAACTTCACCTTGAGCACCTTGAAGATACCCTCATTCTCCTCCTCGACAACAGGAGCAGCAGCTACGTCAGCCTCAGCGGCAGTGTCAACAGCTGCAGTGTCAACGGCAGCGGTATCAACTGCTGCGGTGTCGGTCTGCTCTGTTGCAGCAGATTCCTCCTGTGCCATCACAGATGTTGTTGCTCCGAAAGAGCAAACAGCAACCATTGCAATAATTGCAAATAACTTTTTCATTGTGTGTAGTTTTTGATGATTAAATTATCTTATTTTGTTTCTTTCTACTACTTTATACATCAACTATTGCGGAGAGACGGGGATTCGAACCCCGGAAACGCTTTTGACGTTTACACGCTTTCCAGGCGTGCCTCTTCAGCCACTCGAGCATCTCTCCTTTTTTAACTCAAAAAAACGCGCTGCGAACCATGCACAACGCTTTTCGGTTACAAAAATATCTTTTTTTTATTAGAGTAGCACACTATTTGGGCAAAAACTTTTCGTTGCAGTGCCCTTTTTGGCTTTTTCGTCTCCTTATTGCCACTTTATTCGGTTAAATACGCACTTCACGTTCTCGTCTGTGCACCTTTCCACCTCCTCGGGCGACACATTATATATATATGCCAACTTCTGCTGCACTTCGGTCACAAAAGCGCTCTCGTTCCGCTTGCCGCGATGTGGTACGGGTGCCAGATATGGTGAATCGGTCTCCATCACAATGCGCGAGAGAGGTACATGAGCCAGCACCTCGGGCAGAGTGCTCTTCTTGAAGGTGAGAATGCCGCCTATACCCAGGCAGAAACCGTCGAACGCGAGCAACTGGCGGGCTTCTTCGAGCGTACCGCCAAAGCAGTGGAAGATACCTCGCAAGCCACTTGAAGCGTAGTCGCTCATCACCTCAACCAGCTCTTTATGAGCATTACGGGTGTGAATCACGAGGGGCAACCGCCTCTGCGCAGCCCATTCCACCTGGGTACGAAAGGCTTCCGTCTGTTCCCGCCTGTAGGTTTCGTCCCAATAGAAGTCCAGTCCCACCTCGCCCACAGCCACATAGGGATGATGCTCGTCGGCAAGCAGGGAGTCCATGTAAGACAGCGTCTCACGATAACTGGCATTCACATCCTCGGGATGGAGACCCATCATGGGGAAGAGTCTGCCTAGATATTCCTGGCAAAGGGAGAGCATCGGTGCAATGGACTCCTTATTTATATTAGGCAGAAGGATATGGCTGACGCCTGCCGCAAAGGCACGTTCCACCACTTGGGAGCGGTCTTCGTCGAACTCCTCTCCGTAGATATGACTGTGTGTATCTATCACTTATCCTTACTTGTTACGCCCCAAAAGTTGCTCTGCCCACTGGTGCAGCACAGCCTTCCGCTCCTCTGGCAGACTCATGCCATCGAGCACTCTTTCGGCTGCCTCTATATAGGCAGAGATGCGTTCCTGTGCCATCTTATCCACACCCACCTGTGTGTAGATGTCTCTCACCGCCTCTATCTTCTCCTGGGCATCAAACTCCTTGGCAGCAATCCAGTTTTCCAGTTCGCCCTTCAGTTCCTTGGGAGCATGCGCCAGAGCATTGATGAGCATGAAAGTCTTCTTGTTGCACAGGATATCACCGCCTATTGCCTTGCCAAAGGTCTTGAAGTCGCCATAGACATCCAGGTAGTCATCCTGCAGTTGGAAAGCCAGTCCCACCTTCTCGCCATACGTATAGAGCGCCTGAGCATCCTCCTCAGAGGCACCGCCCAGCACGGCACCTATCTTCAGCGCACAGGCCAGGAGCACAGAGGTCTTGAGGCGTATCATCTCGATATACTCCGCCTCGGTGACATCCATACGACTCTCGAAATCAATGTCATACTGCTGCCCCTCATCTATCTGCAGAGCCGTCTCGGTGAAGATATTCATCACCGACGGCATGTAGGCAGCAGGACAACGCGAAACCAACTGGTAAGCCATGACCAGCATATTGTCTCCGCTGAGAATGGCAGTATTGTCGTCCCACACCTTATGTACACACGGTTTGCCCCTACGCACATCTGCCCTGTCCATCAGGTCATCGTGCAGGAGGGTGAAGTTGTGATAGAACTCCACACCCAAGGCCACCGGCATAATGCTCTCTACGTCTTCCTTGTAGATGTTGTATGCCATGAGCATCAGCACGGGACGGATGCGCTTGCCGCCCAAAGAGAGCACATATCGGATAGGCTCATAAAGTCCGGCAGGTTTGCGGTCAAATGGCACATTGGCCAATGCCGTAGTCACAAGTCCGGTCAGTTCCTTCACACTGTACATTTCCATATCTGTTATCTCCTTCAAATATACGTTCATGATTAGGACAAGTGAACTCAGGCACGCACGCCGGTCCGCACCTCGTCACATTTCCCTGTGTCTGTCACACATAGGCAGGCTCTTTCCCGCCCACTGTACAAAGTTAGGAATAAAAAGTGAGAGCCGCCTGCTTATTACGAAGAAATGTGCATTAGGCATCCCCTAAGAGGCTTTTTGCACAAGCACTTCATGTTTAAGGCTCCGTTTGCAGGGGAACAAAGCGTAAAGCCCAACGAAGCCCCCGTCACGCCTCCATCCCTTCCCTTTTACCCAATAACAATATGTACGCGCGTGTAGCATCATGGCAATAGGGCAAAGCCAAACCGACGCACAAGCCACGAATATGCACCAAATACGCCCAACGAAAGAACACAAGAGGAGGAAACAAGCCAAACTGATACGCCCAAGGAAGCGAAACCGCCGGACACAACAGCAGGAACATACGTCAAATGCACCACGCTGCAACGGACAAGGCAATGCGATGCGATGAACAACGCAACGCGCTGTAACAGCCGATGCACCGCGCCAGGACAGACGGACAAAAATACAGCCACATGATGAGCAATGCCAAGAGCAGACCCGCACGCCCGACACTGCACCCATGAAGAACGACTGACTGCCGACCTTCCTACGCTACTGAAATTTTCACGTTTACCCCTCACATCATTCACAGAACCGCAAATGAGCGAAGAATCCTGCAAAGGACACGATGCAGACAAAAGCGAAGCCGGAAGACAGCCATTTTCTCCCCAGAAAAAGGCGGGAGCGTCAATAAAAGCAGAGCAATTGCCTTGCATGTGTCAACCAATTCAGTATGGCTTTTGCAACACTGTCAACAGATTCAGTTTATAATGAGAGAAAGCATCCGGGGAAAGCAGGAAAAGAGAAGCAAAAACTGCCCCGAAAAAGTATCCAATGATACTTTGCAATGTATCCAAGGATAAATCGCCAAGTATCCAGTATTACTTTGCCAAGTATCCTTGCTTCGTTTTTTTCCTTCCCTGCCACATCCGGCAAGGAAAACCAGCGGAGCAAATCGCCCCAAGCAGTTTCGTGATGCAAAGGGACGAAACCATCCAGGACAGCAAATGCGCTCGCCTACACCATCCTGCCAGACATGGATATACGCGAAGCAGGCAAGGTGCAAAAAGCAGAAGAGGCTGCCCCGAGAACGGGACAGCCTCTTGCTGATATCATTACTATAAGTTAACTGCTATTAGTTGTTCAGACGGAACATCACGGGCAGGTTGAAGCGAGAACGCACAGTGCGGTTACCCTGACGTGCAGGCTTCCACTTAGGCATTGACTTCACCACGCGCTCAGCCTCCTTAGAGAGGTTGTTGTCGGGAGAACGCTTGATTTCCACGTCAACGATAGAACCGTCCTTGTTCACCACGAATGATACGAACACACGACCCTGCACGCCCTGCTCCTGACAGATAGCGGGATACTTCAGGTGCTCGGCAAGCCACTTCATGCAAGCCTCATCACCTCCGGGGAACTGTGCATTCTCCTCTACCACCTCGTAGATGCGGTCATCATCGTCCACCTCGACTACAGGACCCACAGGGCCAGAAGCAACCACAGCGCTGGGAGCACCGGTACCCACCACAGCGGTGATGGCCTGGTTGACCTCCTCAGTGGTCTCCACTTCCTCCTCAGGAAGCTCTGTATCGTCGTCCACCTCGTTGATGATCTCCATCACAGTGGGAGCGGCGGCTGGAGGAGGAGCCATCATTTCCTGTTGCTGGGTGATGGGGATCATATCCTCCTCAATCTTGAAATCGTAAATCTTGTCGTTGTCCTCTACCACCTTCACCTCACGCTGTGTGAACTCAAAGGCAACGAACAGCGCAGCAAAAGCCAACACAAAGCCAATCAGTATGTTGGTTGACTTCTGGCTTCTCAACTCATCGTTTGCGGTCATGTAAGCACTCATATCTTGTTATGTTTTTATTTATTCTTCAGCAACGTGCTTGTCCGAGCACTTGGGCAAATTTACCACATTTTTTTAATACGCAACATGTAGTCCCTTTATTTTTTGCCCTTACACTCACATTTTTACTATATGCGAGGCAGGAATGCAACTTTTTGCCCTATCTTTGGGGTTTGGAAACAGAAAACAGGACGTCGATGAAGAAGAAACGCTTCCCCCTACTTCTTGTGGCAGCATTGTGCGCTGCCACCAGAGTGTCATGCCAGGAAAGCACCTCTGTATTCAACTTCCTGAATCTGCCCTATTCGGCCCACGTCACAGGACTGGGCGGGCACAACATCTCGGTCATCGAGGACGACATCACACTGGTCACCCAGAATCCCTCATTGCTCTCCAGCGTGAGCAGCAAGACGGTAGGCTTCAACTTCCTTACTTATATGAAAGGCTCAAAAGCGGGAAGCGTAGCCTATGCACAGGCAGTCGGCGAGAGAGGAACATGGGGTGTGAGTTCACAGTTTGTGGGCTACGGCTCAATGAACGAGACGCTCCCGTCGGGAGAAGTGATAGGCAAGATGCACGCTCAGGACATCTGCGTGAGCGGAACATACGCCTATCTGCTGAGCGACAACTGGTCGGGAGGTGCCACAGGAAAGGTCATCTACTCGCATTATGGAGATTTCACCTCCTGCGCACTGGCCGTGGATTTGGGTGTCAACTACTTCCTGCCCGACCAGGAGTTCTCTCTGTCGGCAGCGGCAAGGAACATCGGCGGACAGGTGAAAGCCTTCGGCGACCACCACGAGCGGCTGCCCTTTGACCTGGAAGTGGGTTTCACCAAGGAACTGGGCCATGCGCCCATCAGTATCTCGGTGACTCTCATCGACCTCACACGCTGGAACAAGAAGTACTTCTACTCCACAGCCGACAAGATAAGCGGCGGACGTGTGCTGACCAACCACTTCAACCTGGGCGTGGATGTCAAGCCCGCCAAGTTCCTCTACGTATCGGCAGCCTACAACTTCAGGCGTGCCTATGAGATGAAGGCTGCCGGATCATCGCACGCAGCCGGACTCTCGTTCGGAGCAGGAGTGCAGCTGAAGAAGTTCAGCGCAGGACTGGGCTACGCAAAATATCATGTGGGAGCACCCACACTGTCGTTCAACATTGCATACAACTTTCTAAAGGACTGAAGTCATGAAGAAGATTACGATAGCCATCGACGGTCATTCGTCGTGTGGAAAAAGCACTATGGCCAAAGACTTGGCACGCAGAATAGGATATGTATATATAGATACAGGCGCGATGTACAGGGCTGTCACCCTGTTTGCCATGCGTCACAACCTCATTGCCAACGGACAGGTGAATGCTGCGAAACTGCAAGAGGAGATGGGCAATATACACATCTCGCTTCGTCTCAATCCCGAAACGCAGCGGCCCGACACATATCTCAACGGCGAATGTGTGGAGAGGGAGATTCGCACCATGGAGGTTTCCCGCCACGTGAGCCTGATAGCCGCGCTGCCCTTTGTGCGCTCGGCGATGGTGGAGATGCAGCGTGAGATGGGCAAGGAGAAAGGTGTGGTGATGGACGGAAGAGACATCGGCACGGTGGTATTCCCGCATGCTGAACTGAAGATATTCGTCACAGCCAGCGCCGAAGTGCGTGCCCAGAGGCGCTACGACGAACTGACTGCCAAGGGGGAGAAGTGCAACTACGAGGAGATACTGGAGAACGTGAAGGAGAGAGACCACATCGACTCCACACGCGAGACCAGTCCGCTGAGGCAGGCAGAAGATGCCATCGTGCTGGACAACACACACATGACCATCCCCGAGCAGGAGAACTGGCTCATGGAGGAATACAAGAAAAGGACCGCAGAGGAATGAGGATAGAGATAGACGGCGGTTCGGGCTTCTGCTTTGGCGTAACACGCGCCATCGGGAAGGCTGAAGAGGAGCTGGGCAAAGAGGGGCACCTCTTCTGCCTGGGCGATATCGTGCACAACGGCAGGGAATGTGACCGCCTGCAGCGAATGGGTCTGGAGACGATAGACCACCAGAAGCTGCAGTCGATAGAGCACTCCAAGGTGCTGCTGCGTGCACACGGCGAACCGCCATCGACCTATCTGACAGCCGAAAAGAACCACATAGAAATCATTGATGCCACCTGCCCCGTGGTGCTACACCTGCAGAAGCGCATCAAGGAGGAATACAATGCCGACAGCGGGCATAAGAAGCAGATAGTAATCTTCGGCAAGAACGGACATGCCGAAGTGCTGGGCCTGGTGGGCCAGACAGAGGGGAAAGCGATAGTGGTGGAGACGCTTGCCGACGTGGAAGCACTCGACTTCAGCCGCGACATCTGCCTGTATTCACAGACCACCAAACCGCTTGACGAATTCCGCGAGATAGTGGAATACATCAAGGAGCATATATCCCCGGATGCCACCTTCATCTCCTACGACACCATCTGCAGGCAGGTGGCCAACCGCATGCCACACATCCGCGAGTTTGCGGCAAGGCATGATGCGGTGCTGTTTGTGTCGGGCAAGAAAAGCAGCAACGGGCGTGCCTTGTTTGAACAATGCCTTCAGGCCAACCCGCGCTCTTATCTTATCGACTCAGCCCAGGAGATTTCCCCCGAATGGCTGAAGGAGTGCCAGAGCATCGGCATATGCGGTGCCACCAGCACTCCTAAGTGGTTAATGGAGGAGTGCAAAGTACGCATCGACCAGTTGCTTGGCGGCAACAAATGACGTGCATTGCCCATTCAGGACGTTTGCTTCCACTCCGGGAATCATATCTGCAATGGTCTTGTTCTGGTAGAAACTGTTGTGCAGATGCTCGTTGATGGTTTCATACATCCAGTACTTGGCCTGTTCGGCACGGCGATGATCGAAGTAGCCATTGGCCTTCACAAAGTCGATGTACTGATATATCATATCCCACACTTCCTTGATACCATAGGCGTAGAAGCCGCTGTAGGTGAGTACCTGCGGCGTCCAACCGCTTTCGGGCATGGGGAAGAGATGTAAGGCATTGCGGAACTGGGTGGCTGCCAGTTGGCACCTTTCCACGTTGTCACCATCACACTTGTTGATGACAATGCCGTCGGCCATCTCCATGATACCGCGCTTGATGCCTTGAAGTTCGTCACCAGTACCCGCCAACTGGATAAGCAAGAAGAAATCAACCATGGAGTGACAGGCTGTCTCGCTTTGTCCCACGCCTACGGTCTCCACGAAGATCTTGTCAAAACCGGCTGCCTCACACAGGATGATAGTCTCACGAGTCTTGCGTGCAACACCACCCAGACTGCCAGCCGATGGGCTGGGACGGATGAATGAATCGGGATGCACAGAGAGCTTCTCCATACGGGTCTTATCGCCCAGGATGCTTCCCTTGGAGCGTTCGCTGCTGGGGTCAATGGCCAGAACGGCCAGTTTGCCGCCTTTCTCCTTCAATACATGTATGCCAAACTCGTCGATGCTGGTGCTCTTGCCGGCACCTGGCACACCGCTGATGCCCACTCGCACACTGTTGCCCGAATAAGGCAGACACTTCTCTATCACCTCCTGGGCTATAGCCTGGTGCTCGGGCACTGTGCTCTCAACCAGTGTGACAGCCTGTCCCAATATCGTCACATTTCCCTTCAGGATACCTTCCACATAATCGGCTGCGGTCAACTTGCGCCGTGCAAACCGTCCTTTCTTGAGATAAGGATTGACAATAGACACAGGGCCAATGCCTTTGTTGACGGTCAGTCCGGCAAACTCTGAACTGTTCTCTGGATGTTCCATTACTTTCCTCCTTATTATTTAATGTAGCCTCAGGGCTGAACTTTAATGTTTATCACTTCCTTGGAATGCTTGGGGTCGTCGGTGATGAGCAGCACACGCGGACGGCTCTTGGCCTTCTTGAGATAGCGGGCCAACACTGTCACCTTGAGTTTGGTACTCTTTCCCGGCTTCAGGATTCTGTTGCCCAGACTCACAGAGACGGCCTTGCTGAACACCTGCACCTGCCTGAAGCGCAAGGGGGATTTGCCCACGTTGCGGAGCACAATGGTCTGCGACAGTTTCTCCTTCATGCCCATCTGTCCCAAGTCAATCTCATTGGTCTCTATCTGAAGTTCGGGGGGATTGTTCTTCTGCTGCTCTGTCAGGCGCGAGAAGTCGGGCAAGAGGACGGCATTGACAAATATCTCATTGGTTTCGCTCACCTTGTCGCCCACGTAGCGAGCCAGATATACGCTGGTCTGATTGAGTCCCATCTGCGGGAGCTTCCTACTGTTGAGCGTGAGCCTTATCACTCCGGTTCTGCCGCCAGGTATATCAGCGGGAACAGACTCGGCAGTGAGATAGGGAGGCAAGTGCATGAGGATGGGGCGATAAGCAGTGCGCTCCAGGTTGGCCACAGCAATCTCCACAGTGGGATTGTCGCCCTTGTTGACATCGTCAAACTCCACATAGTTGCTCTGCAGGCGCACATTGCCCAGGTCGATGGGGAATTCATCACCGAAGTCAGCGACTTCCGTCACCACATTTCCCTGTATGGCCATATACACGGGCTGGTCTGAAGCATCGGTGAGAATCTCTACATCCTTGTAGAAAGAGCCCAACTGATCGGCTGTGAAAGTGAGCACAATCTCGGCATGAGCATCGGCGGGAATGGCCTCTGTGGGGTATTTCACGTCGATACAGCCGCATGAGGGATGCACCTTGAGAAGGCGGAGCGGCTTGTTGCCTCTGTTGCGGAAGCCAAGCACAATCCTCTTGGGCGACTGGAAAGCCACATCACCCACCTTCTGAATCTCTGCATCGGGTTCAAACCTTGCCTGAGCAAGACTCTGTGAGGCAGGGAAAAGCATCATGCCGCACAGTGCGCTTATCATTATATATATGTGTTTCATCTTTGTTTTCTTATTGTTAGCAGCGACGCTTCAAGCAGCCGCAGCAAATCCCGCTTCTCGGTAGATGGCGAATAGACGAATCCTTCGGCTGCCAGTACGGTTTGCCGGGCGGTATCGACAGTGAAGGTTGATACGAACGGACCGCCTATTGGAGCCTTTCTCACATCCCACATACCGCGCATCTCCACGAATTCACGACCCTGTAAGTTCCTTCTGCGACACATCACCAAGGCATTTCCATCCACCCGTGAAGTCTGCATCCACTGCCCCTCCTTCTCACCTGGGATGTTGCACTTCATCACTGAATCTCGCTTAGAAACCAGCTGTTCGGCATTATCCATCGGGCTTCCATCCCACGGAAACTCATAGAGAACGATGTTCAAATCACGTTCCTGGAGGTTGGAACCAGCCCACAGGAAGTGTTTCCCCTTCTTGACAGCACACACATTCTTGGGTACGCAGATGGAGTAACCCATATGCCGGCGCACTTCATTGGCCACGTGGGCGTTGTGATGCTTGCGCAAATCAGTCATCCTGACCAGCAGTTGTCCGTCGAGCAATGCATCTGTCACCTGCTGCTGATGGCGTGAGAGGAACAGGCGAAGTTCGTTCAGACTGGGTGCCGAGACGGTCACTTCGGTCTGCGGAGTGGCTTCCACATCCCTCGAAATCCCCATCATGGGAGCAGAAAGGCTCTTGTCGATATTGACGAAGAGTTTTGTGTGCATGGTGATATACCGCTGGGTATAGTTGCGCTGCGAGACCCTCAGCACGCGGAACATAGTTTCGGGCTGCATTATCTCAGGCAGACACTGCTGGGTGAGCGCATTCAGCGAGTCCATCACATCACTCTGCCCCACTGCATCATCCGTAACCAAAAGCACTTCGCTGGGCAGTCCCTTTGAATGGGGAAGCACGATGGGCTTCTCCTTATGGTCACATGCGATGAGACACAAAGGGAGAAGCAAGAGGCTCCACATCATTCTACGGCCGACGACGCACATGGTGATGACGTTGTTTTATTGCAGCAGCACGCGTTCGGCTGTCACTTCCTGTCCCATGAAGACACTTGCCGAGAGCTGGAACACATCGGCCTGCTCGGTGGTATGATACAGAATCTTACCACCCTGAGAGAGCCTTTCCTGCATCTCGGGATGCCGCTCGAGGTAGCACCTGAGGCTGGAGGCCACGTAATCTCCCTGCGGCATGATGCGCACTCCACTGGGGATATACTTCTTTATCTTATCCATGAGGAGCGGATAATGGGTGCATCCCAATATGAGGCAATCAATCTGCGGATCGCGGGACATCAGGTGATCCAGACTCTTCTTGACGAAATAGTCTGCTCCCGGACCATCATACTCGTAGTTCTCCACCAGAGGAACCCACATCGGGCAGGCTTCTCCTGTCACCACCACATCGGGATAGAGTTTGGCTATCTCGAGCTCATAGGTATGGCTTTTGATGGTTCCCGGAGTTGCCACAACACCCACATGACGGCTCTGGGTGAGTGCTCCCACGCTCTCGGCAGTAGGCCTGATGACACCGAGCACCCTGCGTGCAGCATCCAACTCAGGCAAATCCTTCTGCTGGATAGTACGCAATGCCTTGGCCGAAGCCGTGTTACAACCCAATATGACAAGCGGGCAACCTTGGGCAAAGAGATGCTTCACTGCCTGCAAGGTAAACTCATACACGAGTTCGAAAGACCTGGTGCCATAGGGTGCACGGGCATTATCACCCAGATACACATAATCATACTGCGGCATCAAATTCCTTATCTGCCGCAGTATAGTAAGGCCTCCATAGCCAGAGTCAAAAACTCCTATGGGCCCTTTCATGCCTAAAGACTGTGCCTGTGAGGCCATGTCTGTCAATTTAGGGTTGCACTTGTTCCTGCACGGGTTGCTGTTCCTGTTGTGCGGGATGCTGTTCTTGTTGCACAGGTTGCTGCACTGGCTGAGCCTGCTGCTGAATCTGCTGCTCGGCCGGTTGCTGCATGGGTTGGCCTGCAGGCGCTCCTGCCGGAGCCTGTTGGCCTTCCTGCGGCTGCACCACAGGATTGGCCCCAACAGGAGGTTCGGCCAAGAGTCCCAGCTTCCAGCGTACCAGGTCGGTCACATTGACACCTATCACAGGGTTGATGAATGGGCAGGCATCGTCATCAGTATTGAGAACGAACGCATACCCATACTCAACTCCCACCTCGAGGATGATGTTGTTGAGTTTCTTCTTCACTTCCTCCATCAAGTCCTTTTCGGCCTGTTCCAGTGTCTGCTGCGACTTCATCCTGAAGGCTATTCCATTCTCCATCAGCGACTGCAGTTCGGCCTGCCTCTTCTGCATGATGGTTTGGGGAAAGTCCTTTTGCCCTTGCAGGAAATCAACGAATTTCTTCTGAAACTCCTCTTCCCCGCGTGTTGCCTCAGCATCATACTTGGCCTTCAGCTCTGCCATGCTTTGCTTGGCCTGTGCGTACTCTGGCATCTCTGCCATGACAGTCTTGTAACTCATGTAGCCGAACTGCATCTGTGCCTGTAGCGACAGGGGCAGAACAAGCATGAGTACGGTGAATAGTCGTTTCATAAGCATCTTCATTTAAGGGGTTGTGACTGATTACTGCACACCCAGACTCTTCTTGATTTCTGCTGTGATATCAGTGCTGAGTGTTGTGTTGACGAATGGAATGGCGCCTGCATTTGTGTCGATGACATACACATAGCCGCCAGCCTCGCCGATCTTCTTCACTGCATCGAGCACCTGCTGCTGGATGGCACCCATCTTGTCCTGCTGTGCCTTCTGGAGTGACTGCTGGTTGTCCTGGTAAGACTGCTGCATGCGCTGGTACAGATCGTTGAGCTCCTGCTCGCGGCGAGTACGTACGTTCTCCAGCAGATTGGCCTGCTCCTTCTGATACTCCTCGGTCTTCTTCTGCAGTTCATCCTGCATCAGCTTCAGGTCATCGTCAAACTGCTTGACCATGTTCTGGATTTCAGTCTGCGCTGTAGTATATTCCTTCATGTTGGGAATAATGTCTGCACTATTGAAATGTGCGAACTTCTGAGCGTTCAAAGCCAGGGGTGCCATCATCAGGATGGCTACGAGAAACTTCTTCATTGTAGTTGTTGTATTATTTGTTTAAGTTTATATCATCAGTTATAACCCAGTTTGGTGAGCACCTCATTGCTGATATCCACCTTGGGACTGGCAAAGATGATGCCTGCGTCGCTGGCTCTGTCCAGTATCAGACTGTAGCCCTTCTGCTCAGAGATGTCCTTGACAGCATTGTAAATCTCATCCTGAATGGGCGTCATAAGGCTCTCGCGCTTCTTGTAGAGTTCGCCTTCCGGACCGAAATACTTTCTTTTCAGTTCGGCTGCTTCCTTCTCCTTGGCCACTACAGCCTCTTCTCGCTTGGTCTTCTGCTCCTCACTGAGGAAGACTGCTTCAGACTGATAGTTCTTATAGAGTGTCTGAGCCTCAGAGGTCAAGGCATCCACCTCGGCCTGCCACTTCTTGCTCACCTGGTTGAGTTGCTCGTTTGCGCGCTCATAAGCAGGAATATTCTTGAGAATATAGTCCATATCGACCAGAGCGAACTTCTGCGCATTCACTGTAGCTGCAACTATCACAGCCATCAGTGCCATCCATACTCTTTTCATATTGTTCTGCATTTATGTTAAACTCTCTGCGTTCTCCTTACATATATATAATGTGTATCAGAATTCCTGTCCAAGGATGAAGTGGAAGTGGCTACCGCTATAGGTTTTGCGTCCGAATACATCATCGAAGCCATAGGCCCAGTCTATACCGAGCAAGCCAACCATAGGCAGGAAGATTCTCACGCCGGCACCCACAGAGCGCTTCATATCGAAGGGATTGAACTTCTTCACATTGTTCCAGGCATTTCCACCTTCTGCAAACACCAGTCCATAGATGTTGGTGCTGTTGTTCAGCATAAAGGGATAGCGCACCTCCACAGTGAAACGGTCATAGGCATAGCCATTGTAGCCGTTGGGAGTGAGCGAACCGTTGTCATATCCACGCAGCCCGATGGTCTCGGTAGCATAGGTGCTGGTGTATCCGCTGGTACCGTCACCGCCCACATAGAAGGTCTCGAAGGGTGACTTCTTGTGCTTGTTGTAGGCTCCCAGCACACCAAACTCCACACGGGTCATCAGCACAAAGCACTTGTTACCGCCCGAGAGTGCTGTGTAGGTGCGGCTCTTGAACTTCCACTTGTGGTATTCAATCCAGCGATACTTGTCCTGAAGCTGGTTGGCATAGTTGCTTGCGCCGGGATTGGTAGCCAGGTGGGCATAGTCCTTCTTGTCAAACAAACTAAAGGGAGGAGTGAGCGATACTGTGAATGACACATCGGAGCCCTTACGGGGATAAATCTGATTGTCGGTACTGTTACGGCTCAGATTGAGGTTCAGACTGATGTTGTTACAGTTACCGTTGGCTATCAGGAAGTATCTCCAATCCTTAAGCATGTATCGGGTATAGCCCAAATCGGCGCTCAGTGTGAAGTAGTCATCGGGCCAGCGGAGGCGCTTACCCCATCCCACACTCACGCCAAAGATCTTCACGAACTTGTCTGGGTCGTAATAGTTCTCATAGTAGTTATAGCCGTTGTTGCCGTAGCCATAGAGATAACTGTTGTAATAGCTGTTGTATGCAGCCGAGTTGTAATAGTTGTCACTCACGTCGGTCTGCTTACTGAAGAATGCACTCACGCTCAGTGTATTGGGACGCTTGCCGCCAAACCATGGGTTCATGTAGCTCACGCTATAGGCCTGATAGTAGCGTCCATTGGTCTGACCACTGATACTGAACGTCTCACCATTACCTTGTGGGAGAATTCCTCGGCGGATGCCATTCTTCTTGAACAGATTGGCCATGCAGAAGTTACTGAACTTCAAACCAATCTTTCCTATCACGCCAGTCTGTCCGTAACCCAGTGAGAACTCCACCTGGTCGTTGCTCTTAGGTGTCAATCCCCACGACAAATCCACTGTACCGTTGGCCTGGTCCTGCTTGATGTCATAGTCGATATGCTCTGCATCAAAGTGTCCCAGCGAGGCTATCTCTCGGTAGGAGCGCTCCAGAGCAGCCTTTGAGAAGAGGTCACCGGGCTTGTTACGCAACTCACGACGCACCACATTCTCATATACGCGGTCGTTGCCAGATATCTTCACACGGCTGATATGTGCCTGTGTTCCCTCGAAGATACGCATCTCCAGATCCACAGAGTCACCCACGATGTTCACCTCCACCGGGTCAAGGTGGTAGAACACATAACCGTTGTTATAGTAGAGGTTGCCCACAGCATCGTCATCAGTCGATATTCTCTCGTTGAGTTTCTTCTGATTATACACGTCTCCCTTCTTCATGTTGAGGATGGCGCTCAGCACATCGGTGGGATAGAGAGTGTTGCCCACCCATTCGATGTTGCGCACGTAGTACTTCTGTCCCTCCTCTACTTCGAGATGGATATCCACATCGTTCTCGCCGAAAGGCACTACGCTGTCCGTCACGATGACCGCATCACGATAACCCAGTTCGGCATATTTGTTCACCAGATTCTCCTTGGCTTCCTTGTACTTGCTCTCTATGAACTTCTTGCTACGGAACCAGCTGCCGATGTTCTTCTTCTCGTGCACCTTCTTGAGCACGCCTTTCTTGATGAGACCACCCTTTATCTTTTTCTCTGTCAGGTTGTCGTTTCCGCTGATGTAGATATGATGAATCTTCACCTTATCCTTCTTCTCCACATCGATATCCAGTATGACCTTGTCGGGTGCACCGGCATCCTCACGCTGGGTGATGTTTATCACAGCATTCTTGTAGCCCTTGTCCTCATAATACCTGGCACCCAGAATCTTGGCACGGTCTATCATGTTGGGCGTCACCTGATTGTCCTTTACCAGTCCAATGCGCTGCTCCAGGTCTTCACGCTCACTCTTCTTGATGCCGATATAGTTGATTTGCGAGATGCGCGGACGCTTGGTCAGTTCGATGTGCAGATAGGCAGAATCAGCCACGAGGCTATCTACGCTGATGGCCACATTGCTGAAGAGACCGTTCTTCCAGTACCTCTTCACAGCCATTGAGATTTCTTCTCCAGGGATGTCAATAGCCTGGCCCACAGAGAGTCCGCTGAGTCCCACCAGCAAGTATTCGTCATAGTTGTCCACACCGCTCACAGTGATGCCACCGATGTAATAGCGCTGTGGCGACCTGCTGTAGTCAATGGTAGGGTTTATCACTCGTTTCACCTGTGCGCCGACGAGTGCCGACAAGGCCAACCATATATATATAATAAGGTGTATCCTTTTCACTGAGTTCGTATGTTGAGAGTTCAAATACCTTCTTCCTTTACCTGTTCGCCGGTCTTTCCAAACCGTCGCTGCCTATGCTGATAGTCGGCGATAGCCCTGTGCAAGTCTTCATTGCTGAAGTCGGGCCAGTATGTGTCACAGAAGTAGAGTTCGCTGTAGGCACACTGCCAGAGCAGATAGTTGCTTATGCGAACTTCGCCTCCGGTACGGATGAGCAAGTCGGGGTCGATCATGAAATTGGTCTCCAGGTGCCTGGAAACCCACTCCTCACTGATATCCTCCTGCCTGAGACGACCCGCAGCAACCTCTGCAGCAGCCTCCTTCATTGCCTTGGTGAGCTCCCAGCGGCTGCTGTAGTTGAGTGCTGTCACCACTGTCATGCGGTCGTTCTTAGCTGTCCGCTCGGTGCACTCGTGCAGTCTCTGCCTCACGTTCTGGGGCAGCCTGTCCATATCTCCTATCATGCGGAAGCGGATGTTATTCTTCATGAATATCTCGTCTTCCAGCTTCGTAGCCACAAGGTTCATCAATGAAGCCACCTCGCTCTCGGGTCGGCTCCAGTTCTCAGTGGAGAAAGTGTAAAGGGTCAGAAACTTGACTCCCAGCCTTGCACACTCTGTGGTGATGCGGTTGACGGTCTCCACACCCTCCACATGCCCGGCTGACCTTGGCAAGCCTTTCTCCTTGGCCCATCTTCCATTGCCGTCCATGATGATGGCTATCGACTCTGGTATGCGGCTCATGTCCAGTTCTATATGATTTTCCATACTTTGTTCTATTCGTTGTTACACTTTCTGTACTTGGGCGAAATGTCGTAGGTCACATACACCATGGTGAAACTGTAACAATCCTTGTTCTTCAGTCCCACGCTCTTGACGCCGTAGGGATGTGACAGTTTCGTGTTGCCCCCAGGGTCGTCAAGGTTATCACTGGTGCTGAACCTCATGGTCCACTCCAGCCCTATGTTCAGTCTTGGCCTCATCTTATACTTCACTCCCACTCCCACAGGCAGGTTAAGAGCACCACAGGTGCTGCCTCCTCCGCCCATTCCGATGGTTATGCCTGCTCCCAGCAGCGCATAGGGGGTGATGCGGCTATGCCCCTTGTAACCCCCGCTCATGCCGTAGCCCCAGAAGTTCATCTCAAACTGCGCTCCCAGGTCTATCACTCCTCTCGAGAACGACACCTCGCATGGAATGCCTCCCTCTGGAGTTCCGCTGTCGGGGTCGGTAGGGATGAAATAGCCATTGGAGTTGCCTCTGATGTGTCCCATGGCCAGGTTGCCCTTGACACACATGCGGGGGTTGAAGATGCGGCGCACTATCACACCGCCCATCCCACTGAGGCCGGCAAACGGAGTCTTGTTGGCATCTCCCAGATAGAAGCATGCTCCTGCACCTCCGCCCAGCTCCATCCTGTACTCCAGTTCGTCATTGTCCTGCGCGTGCAGGCCAAGTGTGGAGAGCAGGCCAAGCAGGATTACTGCCGCAAGAATCCGAGTCTGTTGAGACGTCCACGCCATACCTCGCGATTGGCTATTATCCAGATGTACTTGTCGCTATCCACTGCACTGGCGATGGGTCCGCTGACTCCAAGCAGTGCCTTGGGAAGATGAAGTTCGTAATCAGGCTTCCAGGTGATGCCGCAGTCGCGGCTGAAGAACATGGCGCCTAATGCCTTGTACTTGCCTCCTTCGTAGTCAGAAGCGCCGCCGAAGGCAAGGCACTTGCCGTCGTAGGGCATCACATTGAGGCTCTTCAGGCGCGGGCACAACCACTTGTTCTCCACTGTGTGATTGAAGAAGATCCACTCCACGCGGTCTTCCTTCTCCCTCGCCGACCAGGTTTTGTTCCATACCATGGCCGTTGTATCGTTCTCCTGCGAGCGGTAGCCCACCATCACCACACGGCTGTCGCCATCATCCTCGTCAAAGGCTATCAGGTTCACGCAGGTGTCGGGCAGGTAAGAAGCATCCTCGTCGATGGTCTCCTGCTCCCATATCAGTCCGTCGCCGGAGCGCATCAAGTTCTGTCCTGCCAGTGCATAGAGGAATGACTTGCCGGCACCAGCCAGCCGCACATTCTGTCCCATAGAGCCCACGCGGCTCCAGCTCTGTGCATCAGCCGAACGGTAGAGGTCGCCATCTGCGGTTCCCACATAGATGTTTCCACCCATCTGGCAGACTGTCTCCACCAGGGCAGTCTGAGGAAGGTCGGTCACCTTCTGCTCCCACTGGCCCTCCTTGACGGTTGTGCTGCGCAATGCCACGCACACATTCTCGCCCACATGCCCCAGCACGCACAGCTTGCCAGCCTGTACCACAGCACGCGGATCGCTCATATTCTCGAGTGCCACCACCGCGCTGTCGGTGCGGTTCCAGTAGAGCGAATCGCCCTCCTGCTGGTGCACATTCACCTTCATCGTATAGCGACGTGTGCTCGACCCGTCATTGGCCACCACCATGAGGTGCACCGGCTTGCGCAGGTCCATACTGTCCTTGCTGTTGTAGGCCTGCCACTCGGCTGTGGAATCATCGGCCGCACGATACACCACAGTGGCTCCGTCGAAGCCGATGGTCACCAGCAGTGCACTCAGGTCGGTATTAAAGAGCAGCGAATCGCGGTTTTCGATGGTCTCCGTACGCTGGTCGATGGTCATCTGGAACGAGCTGCCCGTATAGGTAGTCTGGTATCTCACGGGCTTGCCCAGGCTGTCGGTAGTCCACTTCCAGCGCTTGATGTTGCCCAGGGATACGTTCTTGATGTAACAATAATTATCCAGGGTCACCTCATCATCCTTGAAGCACGATGCAAGCAACCCGCATAGCATAGCCAGCAGTAGTATGGTCTTCTTGTTCATTATGCAAAATCCGTGCGCACTCAAGGCGCGCATTTGTACTTTATTTTATTGAGTGTACAAAAATACGCTTAATATTTGACTTAGGGACACATTCTCCTCTCTAATTAAGTAAAATTAGGAAAAGTGCTTGACAGGGAGCACCTATTTGGCCCTTTTTACTGCCCTGCCCGCTCATAGGACGATATCCAGCGGCCATCTACTTGCTGCCGCTCCATCAGCCTCATTCCGCTCAGGACAGGTGCCTTTACTCCCTCTGCAAGCAGGCAAGGAGCCTCCTCCACACGTGCTTCGTCCCAGAGTCCCTCGTCGATGAAGCTTTGCAGCAGACGGCTACCGCCCTCCACCAGGAGCGACTGCACTCCGCGCTGATGCAGATCAGCCACTATCTCGGCAAGTGTCTCATTGTGATACACTTGTGTTGGCACGCTTCCATCCAGCAGATGCACATCTGCGGGGATGCGTCCATGGCGGTCGATGGTCACTCGCAGCGGGTTGCCGCCCGGCCAAAGGCGGTTTGTCAGGGTGGGGTTATCGCACAGCACCGTGTCGGTACCCACCATGATAGCCATATTCTGTGCCCTCAACCTGTGCACCAGCACCTGTGTATAGGGGGTGGAGAAGCAGGCTGCCGGTTCCTGCGGCGTGCGCTTCCTGTCGATATACCCATCGGCACTCTGCGCCCACTTGAGCGTTATCCAGGGGCGGTGATGGCGATGAAAGGTCATAAAGCGGCGGTTGAGATGAATGCACTCCTGCTCGAGCACGCCCACGCAGACTTCTGCACCGGCATCGCGCAACTTCTTTATGCCCAACCCATTCACCTTGGCAAAGGGGTCCATGCATCCCACCACCACGCGGGGGATGCGCTTCTCGATGATGAGGTCGGCACAGGGTGGAGTCTTTCCATAGTGTGCACAGGGTTCCAGACTGACGTAGATGGTGCTGTGGGGCAGTTTGTCCGGCTCGCGCACACTGCCGATGGCGTTCACCTCAGCATGCGGTCCGCCACAACGCCTGTGGTAGCCTTCGCCTATGATACGTCCCTCACACACCACCACAGCGCCCACCATGGGGTTGGGGGCTGCACCTTCACTGCCGCAGCGAGCCAACTGAATGCACCGCCGCATGTACATTATATCCTGTTCCTGAAGTGTCATCTCACGCTTTTTTATTACATTTGCCGCATGAACCATCTACAACGACTCACCGCCCGCTACGGCTCCCGCGAGGGCAGGGCCATCTATATGCTCGTCATGGAGCAGCGCTTCGGCCTCACCACCACGCAGGTTCTGCTGGGCAAAGATAGGGAATTATCGGCACACGACCTCGGCATACTCGACAATATTACCGAGCGCATCGTCATGGGCGAACCCGTGCAGTATGTGCTGGGAGCGTGCGAATTCCTCGGACGCACCTTCCATGTGGAGCCGGGGGTGCTCATTCCGCGACCCGAGACAGCCGAACTGGTAAGCCTCATCCTGCAGGAGGCACTGCCCGGACAGAGTGCACTGGACATAGGCACAGGCTCGGGCTGCATAGCCGTCAGCCTGGCGCTGGAAGGGCTGCAGGTGACTGCCATGGACATCTCGGCCGATGCGCTGCGGATAGCCGGGGGCAATGCCAGCATGCTCCAGGCCGATGTGGAACTGGTGCAAGAGGATATCCTGCACCCCGCCAGGCGCGAGCGGCAGTGGGATATCATCGTGAGCAACCCGCCCTATATACGCCACATGGAGGCCGGAGACATGGAGCCCACTGTGCTGGAGCACGAACCGCACACGGCTCTGTTCGTCCCCGACAGCGATCCCTTGGTCTTCTACCGCGTCATCGGGCAGTATGCCTGGGAGCATCTGGGCAGTCAAGGCAAACTGTGGTTCGAAATCAACAGGGAGTTCCACAGGGAAACGTGCCAGCTGCTCGAAGGCTTCGGGTTCACCGGCATAGAGGCCCGAAAGGACTTCTACGGCAATTACCGTTTCGTCAAAGCCACACGGCCATGAAGGAACTCACCGAAGAACAAGCTCTGGCAAAGGCTGCCGCACTGTGCAGCAGTTCGGAGAAATGTACAGGACAGATACTCACCAAACTGGCCGCATGGGGTATGGACACCGCACAGAGCGAGCACATCATCCAGCGCCTGCAGGCCGAGAAGTTCATCGATGACAGCCGCTTCTGCCGCGCCTACTGCGCCGACAAGATGCGCTACAACCATTGGGGGCGCATCAAGATACGGCAGGCGCTGCGCATGTTGGGGCTGGACGGGGACGACATAGAGCAAGGGCTCAACTCGATAGACCAGCAGGAGTACGAACAAGTGCTCGCCGATGTCATAGCGCGCAAGGCCAAGTCGCTGCACGAGGCCGACTCCTACACGCTGCGGCAGAAACTCCTGCGCCATGCCTACTCGCATGGCTTCGAGCCCGAACTCATCTTCAGGCTCATCCCCGACGGCGAGGATTAGCCCATCCGCCCACCAGCACCGCCCATCACAGACGGGAGCGTCAACGCAAGCAGCACGATGGCCACACAAGTGACTACAGATTCAGTACGGCTTTTCACCATACTGACTACCGTTTCAGTCTGTAAAGAGAAAACTGGTCTGACGGGCTCTGGAAAAGACAGGGGCTGGATGCAAGAAAAGATGAAGCAAGGTTACTTGGCAAAGTAATACTGGATACTTGGCGATTTATCCTTGGATACATTGCAAAGTATCATTGGATACTTTTTCGGGGCACTTTTCTGCCTTGATGCCCCCAGTTCACTTGAGACTGCAGTCCTGCCGCCTCCCGGCTTTCCGTGAGAGTACCGAAAGACACGAAGAAGCACTCCCCTGCCCCTGCCGAAGAGGAAAGGAAGGAGCAGGGCAACAATGCGGGCAGAAAAACGCAGCGCGCTGCGATGGCCAACGCAATGCGGTGCATCGGCCATCGCAGCGCGCTGCATTGGTGCATGCACCGCTCTGCGCTTTCGGAAGCAGTCTGCTACGAGGTCAGCGCTTCAGCTTCTTCACTTTCGTCTTGACACCCTCGCCTGCCGTCTTCACCGAGATGTTTCCATCCACGATATCCACTCGGGCACCAAAGTTGTAGCCCTGCACCAGCACGGGGAATTCATTGCCCCGGCTGCCCTTGGCTATCATGGTATGGCTCTCAGGATGGCGATGGCCAGCCACAAGCAAATCCACATTGCCGCGGTTGAGCACCGGGAGCATCACCTGAGCGAAATGTGCTGCACCGGCTTCGGAATCATCAAGGGACTCGTTGGTCACTGGGAAGTGGCTGAAGACGATGCGGTACTTGGCCGTCTGGTACTCTTCGGTCTTTATCAAAGCCTCCAGCCAGCGCGCCTCCTGCTCTCTGTACTGGTCAAACATACCCAGATTGGTGACACGTGCCGTAGGGTTGCCGTCGGCCTTCGACTCGCCTCCATCGAGCATCACCACCATCAGATCGCCCCAGCGATAGGCATTGTACAGCCGGCCCGACCGGGTGGGGAAGTAGTCGCGGAAGTGTCGTGAGATGTCGCCACGCGTTTCGCCCTCGCCGCGCAGCATGTAGAAAGGCTTCTCGCTGGCAAACAGCTCCACGCTCTTATTGAGGAAGGATGCGTAAGGCTCCTCAACAGGCATGACCGTGTTGGCCGTCAGCTGCATGTTGTTCATCATATCGCCCGCATAGATGATGCGGTCTGCACTCTGGTAGTCGAGTGCCTTGAGCGTCTGCTCCAGCACCTCGGGACGGCGGTGCATGTCGCTCACCACCACCAGGTGATGCTCGGTGGCATCGGGACTGGAGGTGCGGAAAGTGTGCCAATCGCCGGTCTGGGTTTCACCGCGCACACAGCTGTAGGACTTAAATGAAATCACCTGCTGGGTGCACACACGGTATTCGTACTCCACATCCGACCGCAGTCCATCCACCCGCACGGCGAAGTTCTGCACCGGTGCAGCCACCTTGGGAGCCTGCACCTCGCTGTATATCTGGTGCTGTCCGTCACGGTCCTCGTAGTACGGAATGCCCGTAGGAGCACCGCCCTTGAGCCTCACCTCCACCCACGAAAAGGAAGGGATGCTGTTTTCAAAGACTACAGTCACTCCGTCGGAGGAGAGTTCCTGCAGATAGGGACCAGCCTTGAGCCAGTCCTGCGCATAGGTTGTACTGCCCGTCAGGGAGAGCGCGAGTGCCACCATAGTGGCTATGGATAGTGTCCTCATCATCTTTTCAGAATCTTCTTATTATTTATAATGTATATATCACCCGCCCTCTGATAGTCAGCGGGAGCCTTTCGGCCCTGCAGGTCATAGGCATCGCCAGTGCTCTGCTGTGCGGCGGGAAGCGACTGTATGGCATCTTCCAGGTCGGACAGAGGCAGGAAGTCCGGTTCACCCTCCACGCAAGGTACGTAGGCCGAACCTGCATTGGCCGAGGTGGAAGAAACGCGCGCAAAACCTGCCACGCCATTCTTCACCTTCAAGGTGCGCATACTGCCGGACTGGATTCCCTTGCGGGCTTCACATACCGGCACCAATACATTGTCGGAGATGGCAGGTGCATCTTGTGCCACACTGGGGAAGGTGTAGGTGCCACGTGCGGCTCGTATGACCACCGCAGTACAAGCGGGTATCACAGCTGCTGCATAAGGACGCAAGTAGAGATTGCCCTCGCGGCTCACCACAGAATAAGCCTCCACCCCTTCGGGCAGTTCTACGGGGAAGGAGCAGCCCAGCACAGCCCATCCCGAAGAAGGGACCGTGAGCTGGTGATAGGCTCTTCGCAAGTACCACGATGCCGTATAGCCAGAATAGAGATGTCCCTGAGGGTCGAAGGTAATGCTGCCCATGGTGTTCTTGGCATAGAGTCCGTTGGTGCCTGTTGAGTGGTTGGCAGCGGTCATCAATGCTTCTGGAGCCGAAGAGCGGGCCAGTGTCCATGTACCCTCGGAGTCATACTGCGCCTTCACTTCGCCCATATCCAGACTCTGGTCATAGCTCTTCATCTGACAGAGATTGCCACTGACAGCGGTGAGATGGAAGGCCACCGAACCGCTGTTGACATTGATGTCGCCCCAAGTGAGCGTGCGCCCATCGTCGGCAGGGCTGGCTGTGAGAACTTTCTCCTTGTTCTGCCTGACCATGAATGCGCGGTAGGCATTGACCACGAAATAGTAGCCGTCACTCAGTGGAGTCTGCACCGATGGAGCCGACTGCAGATAGGATGCAGTGGCCTCCTGCAGTGTGGCTGTCATCGCATCGGCCTGAGGCTGGGTGGTGCTCTTGTCTTCCACCATCACCAGAGCCTCATCCACCGCCTGCTGCAATGCATGTGCCACCAGCGGGGATACCTCGCCCGGATTGTCGCCCACCCTATAGACTGCCATTGCCCCACGGGCATCACTCAAGGCCCGACGCAGGCTCATGGCAGGGGTGATGCGCGATGAATCCACCCGCGTGAGCACTATCATAGACGACAGGCTGTGGGCTGCTGCTATCATGGAATCACACAGAGCGGCATCACGGAACGGCTGTACCACACGTTCGTCAGCGGGCCATCCGGCGCCTTCAGCTTCACTGCTCATGCGGGTATAGAAGGGGCGGGTGGGCATAGGAGTGTGGATAATCAGATGCCGGTCATAGCCTGCCATACCCAGATAGGAATATGCCTGGCCCGACAGACTCTGCACCGAATAGCCGCCACTGGCCAATGGCTTGAAATAGTAAGCACTATTGGCGAGAGCCACACTGGTGGTGGGCACACAGTAGAGGTAGGCCACCTCACCGTTGCGACCGCAGGGGTGGTCATAGTCGGCAGCGTTGCCATAGGGTGCACGCAGCGCATCGGTATCATAACTATACACATAGCTCTGGCTACTCTTCTCAAATGGAGACATCGTGTAATAGCCCTCGGCAATCTCCACCGCACGCTGGGCGCACAGAGAGGATGCCATGAAGGGCAATGCCCACAGGAGATATTTGGTTTTCATAATCGTTTGTTTGGTTGAAGGGAGAATTCTTGTCCGGTTCCTCAAGGGGAGAGGAATGATTCGGGCAACTTTCTCCTACTGTCTTTTAAGTTTTCCTCCCCACCCGCTGAAGCGCCTCCGGCTGAAGCACAAGGGCTTCTCTGCGATGTCGCTCATTCCCCTCATCGGAGCGAGGCAGGAAGAAGGCTTGGTTCTCTCTTACTCTTTAGTGGTGATGAAGACTGTCTTCTGGTCTGCCTTGGGGTCCTTCACGCCTTTGTCCAAAAGCACGTTACCCTGATGATCTACCACTCTGAGGCGGATGTTGCCGCCCTCTATGTCGATGCGCATAGCGGTGTGCGCGCCCACAATGTACTCATCGAACTTGTTGCCCTGACCGTTATAGTTCTCCCCGAAATACTGGTAAGTGGCAGGATGATAGTGGCCAGAGACGTAGAGGTCAATGTCGCACTGCTTGAGCAGAGGCAGAATGAGGCTGCTCAGGTGGGGTTGTCCGTCGAACTCGTCATTACGCTTGTTGCCCACCAGAATGGGGAAGTGGCAGATGACGATGCGGTACTTGGCTGTGCGGAACTCCTCGCTCTTGATGACCTGTTTGAGCCATTCGGCCTGTTCCTCACGATACTTGTAGAAGGCAGCCAGCCCGAAGTACTCGGCGTGGTCATCCACTTTGTCCTCTCCGCAATCCAGCATGATGACCTCCAGATCACCCCAGCGTGAGGCGCTGTATATCTTTCCGTTCCTGCGGGGAAAATAGTCCTTGAAGTGGCGGGAGATGTTGCCACGGGTATCGTGGTTGCCTCGCACCATCTCAAAAGGCTTGTGCCGTGCAAAGAGCTCCACGCTGGTGTTGATGTAGCCACGGTATGGGTCTTCGGCGTTGGCACCCACCTGCACATAATTGGTCATGTCTCCATTATAGAAGAAATGGTCTATGGTCTTATAGTCAAGATGCCGCAGCAGGGCAGCCAGCGTGTCGGGCCGGTTGTGCATGTCGCTTGTGATGAACAGGTGATGCTCGCTCCTGTTGGGGTCGATGGTGGTGAAGTCGTTCCAGCCAGAGCTGTAGTTGTCGGCCACACCCATGCTCATCGTAGCGCCATTGGCATTCAGATTGTTTATCTTACGCCCACGCACACGATACTGATAAGTGGTGTTAGGCTTCAGCCCCTCGGCTCTGATGGCGAAGTTCTGCACTGGAGCCACAGAGTTGGCGTCCAGTATCTGCCTCTGCACCTGTATCTGCCCATCTACGGTCTGGTAATAATTGGTGGTCTCGGTGCTTCCCGCCTCCCTGACCTCTATCCATGACAGGGATGGGATGCCGTGCTCGAAGACCACCGTCACACCGTCGCTGGTGAGTTCCTGCAGATATGGTCCTGCCGTAAGCCACTGCTGCGCCAGCGCACACACGGCACTTGCCGCCAGCAAGAAGCAGGCAGCAATTGTTCTCTTGAAATAATAGCAATTCATACAAGGGTTTGTTACAGATGTCTTACAAAGTTAAGGATTTACAGAAGAACAAGCATGCTGGATGCCAGAAAAAACGTCAAATTTGTTCCCAAAGACGATTTTTCATCCAAATGTAACAGACTTATTCCTTTTTATTACTAAATTTGTAGGAAACAACAAGCGCGTTGTGACATCAAACCGAGAATTATCATTAAACAAAAACAATTAACTAAACAACAAGCATCAACGATGAAGAAGTATTTCCTCTCAATGGTTCTGATGGCATTGTTCGGCACTGCATGGGCCGACGATCTGGCTATCAAGTCGGCAGAAGACTGGGCAACGTTCTGCTCCAGTCCCGATGCGTATGCCAATGGCAGCATCACCCTGGATGCCGACATCAGTGTTGACAAAGCCTTCCCAGCGGCCTTCACCGGCACCTTCGACGGCCAAGGACACGTAATCAGTATGGACGGACTGGCCGCCAAGAGCAAGTTTGCGCTCTTCAGCAGCACAGGTGAAGGTGCAGTGATTCGCAACTTCACAGTCAGCGGCAAGGTGACAAGCACACAGCCCTTTGCCGCTGTGGCAGTGGAGGTAAACGGCCCCACCACCATCGAAAACGTGCAGGTGAGCGCCGACATCAATGCCAGCGGATATCCCCTGAGCGGCTTTGTGGTATATAACAAGTCGCAGCTCAGCATGAAAGACTGCACTTTCAGCGGTCACATAAAGAGCACCTCCAACGCTTCGGTGGATATCTCCGGCTTCATCAGCAGCATGTCGGGCGAGAGTTCATTCAAGTTCGACCGCTGTGCCTTCACAGGTGGGATAGAGATTCTAGCCGGTTGGAGAGCCGGTGCATTCGTCAGCACAAACACCTCCACCATGGTGGCCGACTGCGAGATGAACTTTTGCGAGATGTCGGGAAGCATCTCCCAGGAGAACGGATCGGAGCGCGTGGGCGGTTTCATAGGCAGTCCCAACACGGACAAAAGCTCTTATATAATGAGAGGATGCCTCATGAACGGTACCTGCAAGCGGTGGAAGAGCAACCAGGAGCACGTGTGGATAACGCAGGAAAACTGTATCATCATGGGTTGCGGCACATGGAAAACGATGGGCAGCAACACTTCGACCACCAACTGTTACCTGACCCCGACCACGGAACTCACGGTGAACAACATGAGCGGGTTCAATATGGCAAGCAGCGAAAGCCTCTCCTCGGGCGCTCTCTGCTATAGTCTGAACGGAGACCAAAGCTCTATCGGCTTCTACCAGACACTGAACAGCGACGCTGCTCCCACGCTTGACAGCACCCACAAGCAGGTGTTCTGCTCGGGCAGAAAACATTGCGACGGCACTGACTACGAGGGCGTGAGCTACAACAACGAGAGTGGAACAAGCACACAAGACAGCCACGACTTTGTAGATGGGCTGTGCTCCTACTGCGGTAGCCCCGAAGAGGCCGACGGATATATGCTCATCAAGAGCCAGAAGGGCTGGGACTATTTCGTAAAGAAGCACAATGCGGGCGCACCTAATATAAATGTGCGCCTGTTCTGCGACGTGGAGCAGAACGAAGGGCTGGCCGATGGCTACTGCGGTACACTGGACGGACAGGGACATACCATCACTATGCACATAGGTGCAGAAACCGGCAGACATTCTCTTCTGGGCTCTATCTATGGCGCTACCATCCGCAACCTCGTGCTCGAGGGCGAGGTTTGGGGCGAAGGCAATACAGCTCCCCTGGCCAGCATCACCAACCAGCCCGTGCTCGTGGAGAACGTCATCTCGAAGGTGACAGTCACGCAGACCAACACGAACAACGGCAACTGTGCAGGCTTAATAGGCCAAGTGGGCAACGTCCTGACACTGCGCAACTGCATCTCTGCCGCTACAGTAAAGGCAGGCAAGGATGCTGGAGGATTCGTAGGATGGGCTGCCGCACAGGCCATCGACATGGAGAACTGTGCAATGATAGGCGATGTGACCATCAACACAGGCAACTCCGCGCTGTTCCTACGCATACGACACACCGACTGCAAAGTGACCATGACCAACTGCTACTACGTTCCCTGCACACCTACCATACTGTCAGGTAACGGCGTGGAGATGGCTGTCATAGCAACAGAAATAGACCGCTCTGCCGTGGAAAGCGGTGCACTCTGCTATCTGCTCAACGGTGACCAGACCAAGATATCACTCTTCCAGACCATCGGCAAAGACAAGATGCCGGTGCCCGACAGCACTCACGGACAGGTATATGCCAACGGGCACAAGCACTGCGACGGCTCTGACTACGATGGAGTGACCTATTCCAACACCGAAGGAACCACTACAATAGACGAACACGACTACGTCAATGGGGTGTGCGACTACTGTGGAAAGCTGAAGATGAACGTTGACGGCGTGTTCGAAATCAATGACGAGCGTACATTGGGCGCATTTGCCAAGGCTGTGAACAACGGTGACAACACCATCTCTGCCATCCTGACCGACGATGTGAGCGCCAATATGGGAGGCAAGGGAAGCGACTGCCCGATGATAGGCATCACCATCCCCTTCAACGGCACAATCGACGGACAGGGCCACACACTGAACCTGGGTGTAGATGCCAATGGCATCGACGGCGGCATGTTCGCCAATGTGGGCAGCGCTACAATCAAGAACATGACCGTCGAAGGCACTGTACGCAATGCGGCACAGGCTGGTTTCATCGGTAACCTTAGCGGAGCAAACACCCTCCTGGAGAACATTATAGTGAACCTGGATATAGAAGGAAACATCAACGTGGGCGGCATTCTGGGCAATGGCAACAACAATGCCGGCATCTGCAGAATGAACAACGTGATGTTTGCAGGCAAGGTGAAGTATGTGGGTCCAGCCAACAAGAACGGAATCGGAGGTTTCTGCGGTTGGGCTTACGATACCAAGTTTGAACTGAAGAACTGCATCATGGCCGGCCAGATAGACCTGGGTACCGGCACCACACCCGGCATGATGCTGCGTGTGCGCTCTACTTGCAGCGTGAAGACAGAGAACTGCGCCTACGTTCCCATAGAGGGTATCAATTACATCAACGGCTCTAATGCCGAGATGGACAACAGCCCCGTGGCATGCGAGAACGCATCTGACGGTTCGCTGTGCTATGCTGCCAACGGCTTCAGCTTCGAGCATCCCGTGTGGTATCAGAGCATCGGCTCCGATGACTATCCCGTGCTCAACGCCACACACAACGTGGTATATCGCAACACCGAGGGCTTTACCTCGCACAGCAAGGACGAATATGCTGAGATAGCAAACGACCTCATCGAGGAGGGCAACGAATATACCGACCCCACAAAGCAGCCTGCACAGAAGAGTCTGGTGGATGACTTCAAACAGGCACTGGAGTCTCTCACTGGTGCCAATTCCTTTGACGAACTGGTGGCAGCCTACTACCCCGCCATCGCAGAGAAGCGCGAGGCAGTGACCAACAGCATGAAGGCCTATGCAAAACTCACCACCAAGGTGAACGAAACCCGCGACTACATCGCCAACAATGCCGACGACTTCAAGGGCGGACCGGCCTTCCAGAAGTTGGAGAGCTACCTGAGCGATGACATGACCGACCCTGACGAGGAGGAGTTCCCCAATGGCTCATACACCTACATCATGGATGCCGAGCACCTGCAGCTGGACGAGGCTGGCATAGAAGCTGAGATAGCCTTCATCAGCCAGATGCTGGCAGACGCCCTCAACGAGGGTCTGAACCCCGGAGCAGACGCTACATCATTCATTGTCAACGCCGATTTCAGCGATGAATTCAACGGCTGGGAAGGCGTGAAGATGAACGGAAGAGCCGTGGGCGAGAAGAATGGCATGAGAGTGGCAGAGAGCTGGACCAAGGCTGCATTTGACATGCACCAGACCATCACACTGCCCGAGAACGGTATATATGAGCTTTCACTGGGCGGCATCTACCACCAGAATGGCGATGCCAAGTCATCTAACATGCACGCCGCTATGCTCTATCTGAACGGACACAAGACGTTCCTGGCCAGCGCTATGGAAGGGTTCATCGCTGCCGACGAGGCTGTGGATGGCGAGAACTGCTGGATTACCGGCGGCGCTGCAGATACGCCCATCATGAAGGACGGCGAACTGACTGGCTATATCACCAACAGTACCCAGGGTGCCGCATGCGCCTTCGCTTCGGGAAGATACACCAACAAGCTGCTGGTGAACGTGACTGACGGAACCCTCACACTGGGTGTGCGCAATGCTCACGCTATATACAACGACTATGAGTGGGCGTGCATAGGCAACCTCAAGCTCACCTATCTGGGCACCATGGAGGAAGCTGCCGAGCGTATGGACGGCACTATCACCAACATGTGCGAGAGGGCCAACAGCATCATCAACTCTACCTTCAACGAGAACGACTGCCGCATCTATCCCAACTACAGCAAGGCTCTGAAGCAGAAGCTGGCCGACCTGGTGGCCAAGGCCGCCACACTGGCAAGCGCCCAGGAGAAGTATGACTGGGTGGGCGAAATGGGTGAAACCTTCGAACAGATATACGTGTGCCAGTCCAACTATGCCATTCTGGTGAGCAGTGCAGATGCTATGGCTGCAGCTTGCGAGACACTGCAAACATCCGAGACCATCACCGAAAAGGAGGCCGATGACGCCTTCACACTCATCAGCAAGACGCAGGGCGGATATCTCGACGGCACTTATTCCAACGAGGAGGCTGCCAACGGTGGCGATCTGAAGAACATCAGCTTCTACCCCACCATGAACGAGGACGGCTTCATGCAGATTGGCGATGCCAAGTCACTGGCTGTGTTCGGAGCAATGGTTTCGGCAGGAATGACCGAACTGAACGCTGCCCTGACCAATGATGTCACTGCCAACGAGAGTTTCATCATGATAGGTGGCGATATGCTGGGCACCGACCGCCTCTACAATGGCATCTTCGACGGTCAGGGACACACGCTGAACGTGACCATCGAACTGCCCGACCACGCCATGACAGGTGTGTTCGGCCACACAGGCAACGCCACTATCCGCAACACCAAGTTCACCGGAACCATCATCGGCAAGAATAACACGGGTCTGATAGGACGTATCGACGGCAAGACGAGCATAGAGAATGTGGAGAGCAACCTCAACATCGAAGGCTACCAAGACGTAGGCGGCTTTGCCGGCGCGGCTTTCAATGGTCCCCAGCGCTTCAATAACTGCCTCTTCTCAGGCAAGGTAAAAGTGAGCAACAATGGCGGTGGCGGTTACGTGGGATGGTCTTCTACCAACAGGATATATGCCGACAACTGCCTGAGCATCGGCGAGGTGGTAGGTGAGCAGAGTGCTTACTTCTTCCGCGTGAAGTGCAACGGTACCGTAGGTACTGCAGGTGATGCAGGATGTTATGTAGAAGGAGGCAACATGTATTACCTCAAGACCAGCGACCCCAGCATATTGGTATCTGGTACTCCTCTGTGGTGGGGCGAGTTCCTTACCGATGTCATCCTGGAGGTGAGCACCGAAGAACTGGCTTCCGGTAAGGTTTGTCATCTGCTCAACGCAGGCGAGACAGAGGCTCCCGCATGGCGTCAGACGCTGAAGACAGACAGCACTCCGCTGCTGCTGAGCGACCATCTGAAGGTACTCTACAGCGAAGAGAAGGGCTACTACAATGAGTTACCCGACGGCATCAGCGCCGTGGAAGGCGGCAACGAAAAGGCCGGCAGTTCCATCTTCGACCTCACCGGCCGCAAGGTGCAGCGTCCTGCAAAGGGCATCTACATCATTGGTGGCCGCAAGGTACTGATGAAGTAACGGCTACCCTCTGTCCTCACGGGCAGAAAACGACCGTATGACTATCGAGTGGCACTCCATCATGGGGTGCCACTCCTCTTTGCTCCCAACCGGGAAGAAGGGGGACGATACAAACGGGCAAGCCAACTTCTGCTGCCCAAGGTGCAGCATGAAGCAAAAAAGCAGTAACTTTGTATCAGGGATGGCAGCCGGCCATCCTGCCAACACATAAGAGAATAAAGTATGGGAAAAAGAAGTTTATGGATGTACGGACTGCTGGCTGCGGCTTCGTGCATGACAGCCTGCAACAGACAGGCCACACAGGCCGAGAATGACGGGAAGCTCACTCTGGTGGTGGGCAGTTATGCCTCCGCCGCCGATGAAGGCATACGCACCTTCACCTTCGACCAGATTACGGGCGAATGCACGGCGCTATGCGGACTGCGGGGCATAAGCAACCCCTCGTTCCTCACCGTCACCGATGACGGCAAGCGGGTGTATGCCGTGGGGGAGAACAATGCAGAGGAGGCCACTGTCAACCTGATTCTGCTGGACAGGCAGACGGGCTCGCTCACCCTGGCCGACACGAAGCATGTGCATGGTGCAGACCCTTGCCACCTGGCTGTCAGCCCCGACAGCACGCATCTCATAACGGCCAACTACTCAGGCGGAAGCATCACCGTCTTCCCGCTCAAGGCTGACGGGAAGATGGACGAGGGGCAAGTGTTGCAGTTCACAGGTAGCGGCCCCGACAGCACCAGACAGGAGTGTGCCCACCTGCACTACGTATATTTCTCGCCCGAAGGCAAATGGCTGATGGCCGACGACCTGGGCAGCGACTGCATACGCATGTTTCCCCTGGCGCCGCAAACGGCCTTGGGCATCGATACCACCGCAGCCCGCGAGGTCAAGCTGGCGGCTGGTTCGGGTCCGCGGCATGCCGTCTTCGACCACAAGGGGCAACATCTATATGTCATCAATGAGTTGAAGGGCGATGTGGTAGTGTGGGAATATGCCAACGGAGCGCTGAAGCAGACCCAGAGCATACAGGCCGACAGCGTGGGGGCAAGGGGCAGTGCCGACATACACATGTCGCCCGACGGACAATTCCTGTATGCCTCCAACCGCCTACAGGCCGACGGCATAGCCATCTTCAGGGTAGATGCCGCATCGGGGCAGCTTACTCACATCGGCTATCAGAACACGGCAGCACACCCTCGCAACTTCGCCATCACACCCAACGGAAAGTTCCTGCTCGTGGCGTGCAGGGATGCTGACTGCATCGAGATATACGAGCGCAATGCCGACACAGGCCTACTGACCGACACAGGAAAGCGCATCGAGATGCCACATCCCGTGGTGGTACAGATGGTGAAGCAATAGGAACCCAATGCTGCTCAAGGCTTCTTCGCAGAAAACTCTTATGCATTGGGCATCAGGATTTGAACTATAAGAAAAAGCTCAGAAGCGCTCTAAGCCAACACGTTTCTGCGCTTGGACAGAACAAGGAAGCAATCTGGAGGAAATCCGGAAGGAGTACGAACAATGCTTGGGAAGACTTTGGGCTGAACGGAGAAACAGCCCGACAGATAGCCCGCAGTGATAAGAACTGAGATGCCGACCACATCGGGCAGACAAATGAAAGGCGGCTCTTGCCAACCAGAGGACAGGTGCGAGGGCCGCTTTTCTGTGTTCCTCACTTCACAGCAATATTTCAGGTGAATCGATGCAGCGCACTGCATCAGCCATCGCAGCGTGCTGCATACGTCATCGCAGCGTGCTGCGTTGGGCTTCGCACCGCACTGCATTTTTCATACGGCCAAACTGCCATCCCCACGTCCATCGCCTGCACAAGGAGATCCGCCCAGCCGGCTTCCCTCCCACAAAGAGCCTCTGCCCCCCAGGAAAGATTTTGGCAAAAACGAGCAAAGACATTGAGTTCACGCAATTCAAGCCTTTGACGAAGCGAAGAAAGCTCTTGGACGAGACACCATAGGCTTTTAGACAGAACGCCTTAGACTATCAGGCAAAGCGGAGGACGGTTTTTGAACAACACGCCTTAGACTACCAGACAATGCGAAGGAAGCTTTCCGCCGAAAGGACGAAGACCTTTAGACAAAACTCAGAAGGACTTTGGGCAAAACAAGTCAGGGATTTGGGCAAAGCTGAGAGGGCTTTCAACAGAAAGTACGAAGGCCTTTGGACAGGACTCAGAAGGAATTTGAGCGAAACACGTTAGTCCCTTGGGCAAAGCTGAGAAGACTTTCAACAGAAAGCACGAAGACCTTTGGACAGGACTCAGAAGGAATTTGAGCGAAACACGTTAGTCCCTTGGGCGAAGCTGAAAAGGTAGATGGACAAAACAAAGAAGCCCTCTCCCAGGCCTCCTTGAAGGAAGGTGGATGGGAGAGGGAATATTCTTTGCTTCACCAAGCTGGCTGTCAGGCCACTGGTGCCAGTTCCCCCAAACTTCCCTCGCGGGGAAGTGGACGGGAACAGATGCCGCTCTTAGAACTCGCAGTTCTTGGGTGTGCGGGGGAAGGGAATCACGTCGCGGATGTTCTGCATGCCTGTCACGAAGAGAATCAGACGCTCGAAACCGAGACCGAAACCGCCGTGGGGGCAGCTTCCGTACTTGCGCGTGTCGAGGTACCACCACATATCCTTCATGGGGATGTTGCGGTCCTCTATCTCGTGCATCAGTTTGCTATAGCTCTCCTCACGAACTGAGCCGCCGATGATCTCGCCTATCTGGGGGAAGAGAACATCGGTACCCTGTACGGTCTCTTCCTGCTCCACACCGTTGAGCACGGGCTTCTGGTCGTCTATCTTCATATAGAACGCCTTGATCTTCTTAGGGTAGTGGGTCATGATGACAGGGCGTTTGAAGTGCTCCTCCACCAGGTAGCGCTCATGCTCGCTGGCCAGATCGTCGCCCCACGCACAGGGGAACTCGAACTTATGGCCTGCCTCGATAGCCTCCTGGAGTATCTTGATACCCTCGGTATAGTCCAGTCGGACGAACTCCGTAGAGAGCACACTCTCAAGACGCGCGATAAGACCCTTGTCAACCATCTTGTTTAGGAACTCCAGGTCTTCGCGGCAATTGTCCAATGCCCACCTTACGCAGAACTTGATGAAGTCCTCTTCGAGGTCCATCAGTTCGGGCAGGTCAATGAAAGCCACCTCGGGCTCTACCATCCAGAACTCGGCCAGGTGACGGGGAGTATTGCTGTTCTCGGCACGGAAGGTGGGGCCGAAGGTGTAGATGGAGCCCAGTGCCGTGGCTGCGAGTTCGCCCTCAAGCTGTCCGCTCACAGTGAGAGAAGCCTGCTTGCCAAAGAAATCATCGCTGTAGATAATGCTTCCGTTCTCGTCCTTCTTAAGGTCGTAGAGGTTCTTGGTGGTCACTTGGAACATCTGTCCGGCACCCTCACAGTCGCTGGCTGTAATGAGAGGAGTGTGGAAGTAGTAGAATCCGTGCTGGTGGAAATAGCTGTGAATGGCCATGGCCATATTGTGTCGGATACGGAACACAGCGCCAAAGGTGTTGGTGCGGGGACGCAAGTGTGCCACCGTGCGGAGGTATTCCCAGCTGGCTCCTTTCTTCTGCAAGGGGTAAGTGTTGTCGCAGTCTCCCAGCACCTCAATGGCTGTGGCCTGTATCTCACTGGCCTGACCTGCTGCAGGGCTCTCTACTAAAGTGCCTGTCACACTCAGGCAGGCGCCCGTGGTGATGCGGCGCAGGGTGTCCTCGGAAAACTTTGCATCGTCGCCCACAACCTGCACATTCTTGATGGTGCTGCCGTCGTTCATGGCCACAAAGAAGATTCCCTTGCTGCCGCGCTTGCTGCGCACCCATCCCTTCACGTTAATCTCGGCACCGAAGTCAGTGCGCTTCAGTGCGTCGGCTATCCTTGTCCTTTTCATCTTAGGATTGTTTGGTATTAAAGGTTCTGAGGTTTCAAGGAACACGGCCAACGCTCTGGGGCATTCCCCAAAGAGCGAAGTGACCTCTATCCTTAAAACCTCAAACCCTAATGTTATTATTCAAATGCACCCATGCGAAGCATGTTCACCTCCTGCTCTGTGAGGAATCTCCAGTCTCCGCGACGCACATTCTTCTTGGTCAGACCGGCAAAGAACACGCGGTCAAGCTTGAGCACCTTGTAGCCGAGGCTCTCAAAGATGCGGCGCACGATGCGGTTGCGGCCAGAGTGGATCTCGATGCCCACCTGCTTGCGATCAGTCTCGCTGGCATACTCTATTGCATCGGCACGTATCTCGCCATCGTCCAGAGTCACGCCGTCAGCGATAAGGCGCATGTCGGCAGCCGTGACGTTCTTGTCAAGCCATACGTGATATACCTTCTTCTTGAGGTACTGGGGATGCGTGAGCTTGCTGGCCAGTTCGCCATCGTTGGTCAGCAGCAGCACACCCGTAGTGTTCCTGTCGAGGCGGCCCACAGGATAGATGCGCTCGCGGCATGCATCCTTGACCAGGTCCATGACGGTCTTGCGGTTCTGGGGATCATCGCTGGTGGTCACATAGTCCTTGGGTTTGTTGAGCAGCACATACACCTTCTTCTCGATGCTTATCTGCTGGTCATGGAAGTGCACCACGTCTGAGCGCTTCACCTTAGTGCCCAGCTCGGTCACTATCTCGCCATTGACCTTCACTACGCCTGCTGCTATGAACTCGTCAGCCTCGCGTCGGCTGCACACTCCTGCATTGGCGAGATACTTGTTGAGGCGGATTGGCTCATCGGGATCAACGTGTGTCTCCTTGTACTCTATCTGCTTCTTCATGCTGTACTTGGCATGAGGATTGTAGTCGGCAGTGCGCTGACGGCGGTTGCCGCCACCATTGAAGCGGTTCTGCTGATAGCCTCCCTGCTGACGGGGCTGGTAGCCGCCCTCGCGAGGCTGGCGTGCTCGGGGCTGATAGCCACCCTCGCCCTGCTGGCGGGGCTGGAAGCCGCCCTCACGCTGGAAGCGGGGACGCTGCTGGTAGCCACCCTCGCCCTGCTGGCGGGGCTGGTAGCCGCCCTCACGCTGGAAGCGGGGACGCTGCTGATAGCCACCCTCGCCCTGCTGGCGGGGCTGATAGCCGCCCTCACGCTGGAAGCGGGGACGCTGCTGGTAGCCACCCTCGCCCTGCTGGCGGGGCTGGTAGCCGCCCTCGCGCTGGAAGCGGGGACGCTGCTGGTAGCCACCCTCGCCGGTCTGGCCTGGCTGGTAGCCGCCCTCGCGCTGGAAGCGGGGACGCTGCTGGTAGCCACCCTCACCCTGCTGGCGGGGCTGATAGCCTCCCTCACGGGTTGCGCCAGGCTGATAACTCCTTGTCTGTGTATCGCGGGAAGCATTGCTGCTGTATGCAGGACGGGCGATACGGGGGCGCAACACGCGTCCATTGGCACCCATCTTCTTCTCGTCTGTGTTGTTGTCACCATTTGAAGGGCGATAGCCCTCACGGGCTTTACCCTCTGTGCCTTCGGAGAACTTCTCCTTCCAGCTTTCGTCTTCAGTACTCATTGTGTTTTCAGTGCTTTAGCGTTTCTCTAAAAATACTATTATCTCTCTTGTCTATCTTATATTCCTGTGTAAGTGTGAGGCGTGATGGCACGGAGTTCATCCTTTACGGACTCGCTCACATTCAGCTCCTCAATGAAGTTCTGTATGGTCTCGTGGCTGATGCCCTTGCCTGTGCGGGTGAGTGCCTTGAGCGCCTCATAGGGATGGGGGTAGGCTTCGCGGCGCAAGATGGTCTGTATGGCCTCGGCCACAACAGCCCAGCAGTTGTCCAGGTCGCGGTTGATGGCATCGGCATTGAGCACCAGCTTGCGCAAGCCTTTGAGTGTGCTCTGTATGCTGATGAGCATGTGACCCATGGGTACACCTATATTGCGGAGCACCGTACTGTCTGTCAGGTCGCGCTGCAGGCGGCTTACGGGCAGCTTGCCTGCCAGATGTGTGAGCAGGGCATTGGCCACGCCCAGGTTGCCCTCGCTGTTTTCGAAGTCGATGGGGTTGACCTTGTGGGGCATCGCACTGGAGCCCACCTCACCGGCCTTCACCTTCTGCCGGAAATATTCCATGGATACGTACTGCCAGAAATCGCGGTCGAGGTCGATGATGATGGTGTTGATGCGCTTCAGAGCATCGAAGACAGCGGCCAGGCAGTCGTAATTGCTGATCTGTGTGGTATATTGCTCGCGCTCGAGACCCAGTTTGTCGGCCACGAAACTGTTGGCAAACTGGCGCCAGTCATACTGGGGGTAGGCCACGTGGTGGGCATTGAAATTGCCGGTGGCACCGCCGAACTTGGCAGTCAAAGGGCACTGGCGCAACATGTCAATCTGCCTGCGGAGACGGTATGCAAAGACCATCACCTCCTTGCCCAAGCGTGTAGGGCTGGCGGGCTGGCCGTGTGTCTTGGCCAACATGGGCACATTGTCCCACTCATGGGCATACTGCTCCAGCTGGCCTACCAGTTCCTCCATCATGGGGAGATAGACTTCTGCCAGAGCCTCCTTGACGCTCATGGGCACGCTGGTGTTGTTGATATCCTGGGAGGTGAGACCGAAATGGATGAACTCCTTGAATGCATCGAGGCCACCGATGGCATCGAACTGCTCCTTGAGGAAGTACTCCACTGCCTTCACGTCGTGATTGGTCACCTGCTCAATAGACTTCACTCTGGCAGCATCCTCTTCACTGAATGCCTGATAGATGGCACGCAGCTTCGGGAAGAGCTCCTGAGGGAAGGATGCCAGCTGGGGAAGCGGCAACTCGCACAGGGCAATGAAGTACTCCACTTCAACCCGCACGCGATAACGTATCAAGGCATACTCTGAGAAATAGGCGGCCAGCGGCTCGGTCTTTCCGCGATAGCGGCCATCAACGGGCGATATCGCTGTCAACAAATCCAACTCCATATAAGACAGACTAACTTTTATGTTCTTACGTATTACGCCGCAAAGATACGGCTTTTTCGTTTCACAACACACATAAGAGCAAAGAAATAGAGCAGAAGAGGAGAGATTAACCTCTCTTAAGACCCACTTGGCACTATGGCGGAAAATGCCGGATGCCATCAGGAGGAATACCGATGCGAGAGTCGGACACCGAGAATCGGGGCAGTCACCGCAGTCCAGAACTGTATGACAGACTGGGCAAAGGCCAGTACGAGAGGAAGAAAAACAGCAGGGGTACAAAGGCTTGGCCATGCGAAACCTGCACGGAGCCTTGGCTATGGGCAAGGAAAGGTATTCGTTGGTCTTCTTCAGGTGCCACAACAAGGCAACACGGGTCAGTTGCAGCACTGCCCCACCGCCTTCGGGTGTGCCGGCCACGACTCTCCAACCAAGGGGGCAGCATTTTGCTTCAAAAAGCTCATTGCGCTGCGATGCTTGATGCAGCGTGCTGCGATGACCATCGCAGCGCACTGAGTCGGCGCATGCACCGCGTTGCGTTTTCCGGGCCAACGTTTTCCGTCTGTTCGCAGAGCGGACCCTACGGTTCAACTCGACCTGGGACACCGACCCTACAATCCCGCTCATGCATCCTGCATATTCTGTTTCATTGGGGCAAAGAACACAACAGACGTTTCCGCGCATTCCTCTCCTTTGTCCAAAGAAAGCTCTCCAAATCGCTGACAAGACCCAGTCCTTTGTCCAAAGAAAACACTCCAGATCACCAACAAGTGACGCCCCTTTGCTCAAAGAAGACTCCACGAAGTGCCTCCAAGTCTCAGTCCTTTGTCCAAAGAAGTTCTACTAACAGTCAGCACATTCCGCTTCATTGCCCCAAACAATTTTCTTGTCCGTCAAAGCGAAGCCATTGGAAGCAGGAAAAGCCGATGGCCTGCCCTATCTTGAATGGGTTTGCCACCGGCTTATTGCTATCCTCCCCCACCCCGCCAGACGGAATCCATCTGCAAAAGCAACAGGCAGGGAGAGTAAAAGAATTTACTTGGTACCGAAACGCTCTGACTGTGAACTGATGAGGGCGGCGTCCTCGAAGTAGTTGAGCTTCATGGCGCGGCGCACCTCGTCCATGGTCTCCACGGCAGCCTCGCGGGCCTTCTCACAACCCTGCTTGAGGATGTCATATACGGCGGGGATGTCACTTTCGAACTCTGCACGGCGCTGACGGATGGGCTCCAAGGTGTCCTGCAGGATGTTCATCAGCAACTTCTTACATTTCATGTCGCCCAGGCCGCCACGAGTATAGTGGTCCTTCATCTCCTGCAGCGTTTCATAGTCCTTCATGCAGCAATGCACCATCTCGTCGGTAGCGAACGCGTCGAGGTAGGTGAACACGGCATTACCCTCAAGGTGACCGGGGTCGCTCACCTGCAGATGCGTGGGGTCGGTGTACATGCTCTTCACCTTGCGGCACACCTCATCGGCCGAGTCACTCAGGTAGATGCAGTTGCCCAGGCTCTTGCTCATCTTGGCCTTGCCGTCCGTACCGGGCAGACGCAGGCAGGCTGCATTGTTGGGCAGCAGAATCTCAGGCTCCACCAGGGTGGGGCCATAGATATTGTTGAAGCGGCGCACTATCTCGCGGCACTGCTCCAACATGGGTTCCTGGTCTTCACCGGCGGGTACCGTGGTAGCCTTGAAGAGGGCGATGTCGGCAGCCTGGCTGATAGGATAGGTGAAGAAACCCACAGGGATGCTGTCGCCGGAGAAGCCTCGCATCTTCACCTCAGTCTTCACCGTGGGGTTACGCTGCAGGCGGCTCACGCTCACCATGTCCATAAAGTAGAACGAGAGTTCGCACAGCTCAGGTATCTGACTCTGTATGAAAAGGGTGCTGCGATTGGGATCGAGACCGGCCGCCAGGTAGTCCAGTGCCACCTCGATTACGTTCTGGCGCACCTTTTCGGGGTTATCTATATTGTCGGTCAAAGCCTGAGCATCGGCCTCGAAGATGTAAATCTTGTCATACTCACCACTGTTCTGCAACTCCACACGCCGACGGAGCGAGCCCACATAATGGCCTATGTGCAACTTGCCGGTAGGGCGGTCGCCCGTCAGGATGATTTTCTGTTTTGTTTCCATATATGTTTATTGTATTCTTGTATCTGTCTGTTCAACCGAATAGTTTGTCTATCTGCGCCTGCTGCACTATGGAGACGATGGTCTTGCCGGTAGGCGTCATATTGGGGTTGGTGCACTGGAAGAGGTCATTGATCAGACTGTCCATCTCGTGCACCGACAGCAGCTGGCCTGTCACCACAGCAGTGCTGCGTGCCATCACCAGCGCCAGGCGGTGGCGCATCTCGTGCTCCATGCCTGTATCCTTTTCCTTGGCCGTCTCTATCATCAGCGTCAGCACAGGCACCGGATTCATCTCGCCCAGGTCGGCTGGCACCGCCTGGATGGAGTAGGAGCCGCCACCGAGATCGCTGATATCGAAGCCCATGAGCATGAGGTCATCGGTGATGTGCTGCAGGATGACGCTGTCGGATGGCGACACAGTGATCATCTCGGGGAAGAGGAGCCTCTGCCCCGTGGTGTTCTTGCTCTCCATCTGGCGCATATATTTGTCATAGAGCACCCTCACGTGTGCTCTGTGCTGATCTACAATCATCAGTCCCGACTGCACGGCAGTGAGGATATACTGACCGCGAAACTGGAAGTGCTCCACGCTGCGGTCGGCCGTATCAAGTTCCTCGTCGCCGAAAAGGTTGTCCTGCGGCTGCTCGTCCGGCATCTCGGGGGCAGGTGCGGCATGGGCCTGGTCGAGCCCCTCGTAGAGAGCCTGCCAGTCAACAGGTGCCTGCTGGCGCGGCTGGCTGTGGAAGGGATTGTAGGTCACATCCACCTGCACCTGGGGTGCCTGCACCGAGGAGAGTCCTTCTGTGTCAAACACAGGAATGTCGGGCCTGCCCTCCACGTCGAAGTCGATGGTGGGGATAGCGTTGAAGCGACCCAGCGTATCACGCACCGCAGCCACTATTATCTGCCAGATGGCCGACTCGTTCTCGAATTTGACCTCTGTCTTGGTGGGGTGTATGTTGACATCCACATTGGCGGGGTCGATGTCGAAGAACAGGAAGTATGGTATCTGCTCGCCTTCGGGAATGAGATGATTGAAGGCTTCCATGACCGCCTTATGGAAGTAGGGATGGCGCATGTAGCGGCCGTTGACAAAGAAGTACTGCGCTGCGTTCTTCTTTCTGGCGGCCTCAGGCTTGCCCACGAAGCCCTTTATGTTGGCCAACGAGGTCTCCACATGCACATCAAGCAGTTGGCTGTCGAGCCTCTTGCCAAAGACCGACACCACCCTGCTTCGCTGCGTTCCGCGCTCGAGTTTAGAGAGAAGCGTATCGCCATGAGTGAGGGAGAATGAGATGTCGGGGTTGACCAGAGCCACACGCTCATACTCCTGCACGATATTGTTCATCTCGGTCTGGTTGGACTTGAGGAACTTTCTTCGTGCCGGTACATTGTAGAAGAGATTGCGCACCTCGAAGTTGCAGCCCACAGGGCAGGAGCACATCTCCTGCGACACCACCTCGGAACCGTCTATGCTGAGCGACACTCCCAGTTCGCTGTCAGCCACGCGCGTCTTGAGCCTCACCTGCGACACCGCAGCTATGGATGGCAGCGCCTCGCCACGGAAACCCATTGTGTGCAGGGTAAAGAGGTCCTCCACCCGACGGATCTTGGAGGTTGCGTGACGCTCAAAAGCGAGCCGCGCATCGGTCTGCGTCATACCCTTGCCGTCATCGATGACCTGTATGGAGGTGCGTCCGGCGTCTGTTATCACCACATCTATATGGGAAGCCCCAGCATCCACTGCGTTCTCCATCAGTTCCTTGATGACGGAGGACGGACGCTGTACTACCTCTCCGGCCGCTATCTGATTGGCCACCGAGTCGGGAAGAAGATGAATGATATCCATCGGCTACTCTTTTGTGTCTGTTTCTCTACTATTATATATTATGTATGTCCAAAGGGCTGCACCGCATCTCTCAACAGGTGGAGTTATTGCCTCCAAGGGACTGCCTCATGTCATTCAAAAGGCGAGGCTGTTGGTCCCAAGGGGCTGTCTCACATTTCGAGACAGGTGGGGCTATTGGTTCCAAGGGGCTGTCTCACATCATTTAATAGGTGGTACCGCTGAGCAGGAAGCGCCACACAAGCATCAGCGCCAGCAGGAGCACTATCACCACAGGCCATCCCATGCGGAAAGACGATTCCTTGTGACGCTGGACGCGAGGCGTATATTGCCCGAACTTACCCTTGAACTTGGCTGGGTCATAGGGCTTATTCTCCTCCTCGAGCATGCCTTGTTCGCGCTTCACATCACGCACCAACTTCTCAAGCTTCTCGCGGCTCTCGTCGGTATAGATGTGTACGGAACGGAACTTACGCGGCTTTCTTGTATTGAACATTCCCATAACCTATTTCTTTTTGATGTTTGAAAGTTTCTGCTTAGGAGCCTCCCTGCGGGTTATCTTCTTCAATTCCGAGCCCGCCTTCTTGGGTCTCCATTCAAAGATATCGTGCTTGTCCACAGGTCGTACATAGTCAAACCATGCGAAGTTCTCCACATAGAGCATGTCGGCAGGGATGAGCGGGATGGGATAGAAGCTGCCCGTAGCGGCCGGCATCCATATCTTGTCCACCTTGCGATCCTTGAGGAATATCTTGAGGAATGTGGTCTCTGTACGGTTCATGTCTGCCAGGATGCTGTCCTCACCCATGTGGAAATAGTTGACATACACATTGCCGATGGACGTAGAGAGATATACCTCGCCATCCCTAAAGTACGTATGCATCTCATTGCCCGTTATCTGATTGTAATGGATGCTGTCCAACCGCTCCACCGAAAGGGCCTGGCGGAGTACCTGCACGCTGTCGATGGTGCTGTCGTTGAAGAATGCCTTGATCTCCTCACCCAGCAGCTGTTGTCCTTCCTGCCACAAGATGGGGTCGTGGTACATGGTCATCACGGAGTCCTGACCGTTGAATACCAATGAATCACACACGGCCTGGATGTCGCGGCGGTACGCTCTCATGTGCCTGTAAGCGTGCATCACGCGATAGACACTGTCGGTGCGGATGTTATAGGTGAACACCTTGAAGGTGTCGGCATGCGCATAGAGGGTATCTTTCTGCGAGAAGTCGATGGCAACGGCACTGTCTGCGGCCTCGGAGTAACCCGTGCTGTCATTGTATAGACAATAGTTGCCCGTGAACATGTTCTTGTTTGCGGCATCGGTATAAACGATGTTGCCGAAGGCTTTTCCCACCTTGCGCTCGCCATCCCACACCACACTGTCGCCCACCAGACGTTTGCCCTCATTGGTAAGGATGCTCCTGTTGAGCAGATACGAAAGGTTTGACTTCGAGTCGTAATAGCCGAGCTCGGAGTAGATGTGGCTGCTTCCATGCTCGATGTTGGAGGGTCCCACGATGTGGGCAATGCCTGTGCCGGTATTATAATGCAGGGTGTCAGAGACCAAGGTGGTCTGTGCGCTGCGTGGCGGAGCAGGGTTCACCAGCTTCACATTATAGTTGAACACTGCCTCGCGTGTGGCTGGAGTGTATTCTCCCCAGTCGCTCGTGAGCTCATTCTCCTGGTCGAGCAGGCGTCCGCCCTCGAAGAAGTAGCCCATGCCATAGAGCTTGTCATAGTCGAGACTATCGGTGTAGAGGGTGCTCTCGCGGTGTCGCAGCACCACATTACGGCGCACCCGAGCTATCTGGTCAAGGCCGTTATAATAGAGTATCTCGCCTGTGAGCGAAAGGGTATCGCCCTGCACCATCCTTACATGGCCGTAGGCATCAAAGGAGTTGGTGGCTTTGAAGAACAACGCACTGTCGCAGTACATGAGCACATCATCGTGCCGGAACTGCACATTGCCCACCAGGAACTGCGCGTCAGGCCTTATGTGGTCATCGAAATACAGTTTATCGGCATGCAGCAAGTACACCTGACTGCTGGAGTTCTCCTTGCTCCGGCTGTCGGTGGAAGCCCGTTTGACGGGAGGCATGGCTCCAAGCAGACATACGCCAAACAGTGCTATCAGACATACGAGACTTACTCTACGGCTCATCTCACTTCACCCATCCAGGATACTGAAACTCGCAGTCGCGCCAGTCAGGATTGATGCGTATGTAGGTGCTCTTCTGTTTCTCCTTGATCCAACTGAGGATGCGCTCCTGACTTCGCTGGTTCTCCACCACGTCCTTGAGCACTTGGAAGTCCTCGGCAATGTTGGCCCGATGCGACTTGATGCGACTCTTCAGGCGGACAAGGGCGCATACCGTGCTTCCTTTAGAGTTGACCATGGTGAAGGGCTTGGAGATTTCGCCCGTCTGCATACCCTCTACCACACGCGCCAAATCGCTGGAGACAGCCGACAGCTCGCTCATCTCAAAGCGGGTGGTGCGGTCTCCGTTCTCCTTGGTATTGGTCAGGATGCCATGGTTGTTGCGCGAGTCCTTGTCATCAGAGGCAAAGAGCACAGCATTCTCAAAGCTTATCTTCTGGGTGCGGATATCTTCGGCAATGGAGTCGAGATGCGCCATGGCAGTATCGATATCGGCCTGCGCCACCTCGGGACGCTTGAGGATATGGCGGCACTTGAGCTTATCGCCACGCTTCTCAATGAGCTGTATGATGTGATAGCCGAAGTCGCTCTTCACTATCTTGCTCACTTTGGAGGGGTCGGTAAGGGAGAAAGCCACATTGGCAAATGCGGGGTCCAGCTCGCCACGGCCCATAAAGGGGAGCTCGCCACCCTGCCTGGCGCTTCCGGGATCCTCGCTATAGAGCCGTGCCAAGGTGCCAAAGGAGGTGGAGCCATTGCTCACCCTCTCGGCATAGCTACGCAAGATGTCCTTCACGCGGTCTATCTCCTCCTGCTTGATGCGAGGCTGGAGCACCAGCACCTGCACCTCCACCTGAGTGGGGATGAGGGGCAGGCTGTCCTCGGGAACGTCCTTGAAGAAGCGGCGCACCTCGGCAGGGGTGACCTTGATATCGGAGGTCAGCTGGTCACGCATCTTGCGTGCCGTGAGCTCGCTCTTGTATTGGTCAAAGAGTTCCTCACGTATCTGCTTCATGTTCATCTGCATGTACTCTTCGAGCTTCTCCTTTGACCCTGCCATGAGCACCTTCTCGTTGATGTCCTGCTCCACGTATGGGTTCACCTCGGCATCGGTCACCTCGACGCTGTCGATGGCGGCCTGATGGAGGAAGAGTTTCTGTACGGCCAGCTGCTCAGGGATGACGCAGTAGGGGTTGCCGCTTATTGAACTACCATACTCATTGCGCCGCTTCTCCACGTCGGAGCGCAGTATGGGCTCGTCGCCCACCACCCAAACGATTTCATCCACCACATTCTTCTGTGCGAGCGATGTGACTGCAGAGAGGAACGCGGCAAGGAGCAGAATATACTTATTGCCTTTTCTCATAAAAGTCTAATCAATGTTTGTTCACTGTCTTGAGTGCCTCGGAGTCTATCTCCACAGTGTAGCGCTGGCGGAGCTCCTTGACAAAAGCCTCCTCGCGGTGGCGCTGGTAGTCGCCTACAAGCTGGTTGCTCACATCGGTCCACTCCTTGGGGCCCTTCTTGAGCACCTTTCCCACAACGGCCACATAGGGGAATCCGGTCATCTCCTTCACTTCGGCCTTCTTGTCCTTGAATGCCAGACGATCGACCTGACCGTTCTCGCCCTTGACAAACATGCGGTGTTCCATACGCACGGTCACGCTGTCCTTGTTGAACTGATGGCGGATGCTGTCTGTCCAGTGGCTCTCATCCACCTTCTTCAGAGCCTTCTTCACAGCCTTCACATCCCGGGCGTTCTGGCAATAATAGAGCACTCCGCGGAAATGCGGTTCGCTCCACGCATACTTTTTCTTATTGGCCTTGAAGAACTTCTTCATGCCTGCGGTGTCGGTCTTGGCTGGCTCCCACACCTCGCGCGAGCATTCTTCGAAGAGGAGCAGGCCCTCATAGTATTCCTGCACGAGGTACTTCAGGCTGGCATCCTGGGCACAGAGGCGCTCAGTCTCCTCGTCCAGAATCTGTTCCACAGTCTTCTGGGAACCTGACTGCTCCACCAGCGAATCGAGCACGTTGGCCGACAGCTGGTTCTCCAGACCCTGGCTCTCCAGGTAACGCTGTATGTTGGGCTTGAGCTGCTCGTAGGTTTCGAGAGGCTTCTTGCCCATGAGCTTGACCACATGATAGCCCACCGTGGAGAGGAACGGCTCGGAGTACTTGCCCACCTCAAGCGAATAGACCACGTCTTCAAACTCCTTCAGAGTCTGGTTGGGGCCGATCCAGGGGAGCATGCCGCCGTGTACGGCAGTCTGCGGATCCTGCGACACCTGCTTGGCCAACTCGCCGAAGTCGGCTCCCGACTGCAATGCGGCATAGACAGAATCGATGCGCACCTTGACAGCCTCCTGCTCCTGCAGGCTGGCGTTCTGCGGTACACGCAGGAATATGTGGGCCGGCTGAACCAGTTCTTTGCCCCCCAGACTGGCCAGAATATGGTCGTAATAGGCACGGCACTCCACATCTACAGCCCCGGCAGGGATGAGCATGGGTCGTATCTGCTGGTCGCGATAGAGGCGGAACTCCTTCTGGAAACTGCTCAGAGTGTCCAGGCGGGCATCCTTGGCCGCCATCACCTTCAGCTTGTAGTCGGCATAGAGCTGCGCGTATTCCTCCACACTCTTCTTATCTACTACGCCTTCGGAGTTGTTCTTATTGTAATTGTACTCAAACTCACTGCGGAGCACGGGCTGCCCATTCACGCGCATCACCACGGGGTCATCCTGCGCATGAAGGCTTGCACCGCACACCAGTGAGAACAGAAGCAGCAGGGTCTTCTTCATTTGTCTGTATGGGTTGGTTACTGAGGACGGCTGTAGTTGGGAGCCTCACTGGTGATGGTCACATCGTGGGGATGGCTCTCCAGCACGCCGGCATTGGTTATACGCACAAACTTGGCATCGTGCAGAGCCTCGATGGTGTTGGCTCCGCAATAGCCCATACCGCTGCGCAGGCCGCCGATGAGCTGGTAGATGACCTCCTGCACAGAGCCCTTGTAGGGCACACGACCGGCGATGCCTTCGGGCACCAGCTTCTTGGCATCCTTCACACCAGCCTGGAAGTAGCGGTCCTTGCTGCCGCACTCCATGGCCTCCAGCGAGCCCATGCCACGATAGCTCTTGAATTTACGGCCGTTGTAAATGATGGTATCGCCGGGACTCTCCTCGGTGCCGGCCACCAGCGAGCCAATCATCACGCAGTAGCCACCTGCTGCCAGAGCCTTGACCACGTCACCGCTGTAGCGCAGACCACCGTCGGCAATGAGGGGTACACCGGTGCCCTGAAGGGCGCTTGCCACATCGTAGATGGCACTCAACTGGGGTACACCCACGCCTGCCACCACACGTGTGGTGCAGATGCTGCCCGGACCGATACCCACCTTGACACCGTCGGCACCGGCCTCTGCCAGCATGCGTGCAGCCTCGCCAGTGGCCACGTTGCCCACCACGATATCCACGTTGGGGAAGTTCCGCTTGGCTTCCTTGAGCTTCTCTATCACGTACTTGCTGTGTCCGTGGGCGGTGTCGATCACGATGGCATCCACTCCGGCATCCACCAGAGCCTGCATGCGCTCCAGGGTATCGGTGGTCACACCCACACCGGCAGCCACACGAAGGCGTCCCAGATTGTCCTTGCAGGCCATGGGCTTGTCCTTGGCCTTGGTAATGTCCTTGTATGTAATGAGGCCCACAAGCTTGTTGTCCTCATCCACCACAGGCAACTTCTCTATCTTGTTCTCCTGCAGAATCATGGCTGCAGCGGCCAGGTCAGTCTTGGCATGCGTGGTCACCAGGTTCTCGCTGGTCATCACCTCCACGATGGGACGCTTCATGTTCTGCTCGAAGCGCAGGTCACGGTTGGTCACGATACCCACCAGATGACGCTCGCCATCCACTACAGGTATGCCACCGATATGGTACTCGGCCATGAGGGCAAGCGCATCCTCTACTGTCCCATCGCGACGGATGGTCACGGGGTCGTAGATCATACCATTCTCGGCACGCTTCACGATGGCCACCTGACGAGCCTGTTCCTCGATGCTCATATTCTTATGGATCACACCGATACCGCCTTCACGGGCGATGGCAATAGCCATGGTCGATTCGGTGACAGTGTCCATAGCGGCTGTCACAAACGGAATCTTGAGTTCGATGTTGCGCGAGAAGCGCGTGGTCAACTCCACTGTGCGGGGCAGCACTTCTGAATAAGCGGGAATCAGCAGGACGTCGTCATAGGTAAGACCGTCCATTACAATCTTGTCTGCAATAAATGATGCCATAACCTTTAGTTTATATTGCGTGCAAAGATATGAAAATTTATTGAGGGCGGGAATTGTTTGCGCCACTTGATTTTGCGCACTCCTCCTTTTTATGCTTTTTTTTGAAAAAGAGGGTGAAGAACGCTCCTGAATGTCACCCGATCCAATGGAGGGACCGGGGCAAAAGCATGACCTCCCCACAAGGATGGATTGAAGGAACCCAGGGATGATTTTGGACGGGATTATGCATAGCGGTGCATGTGACAACGCAGCGTGCTTCGACGGGCATCGCAGCGCGCTGCATCCGCCATTGCAGCGCGCTGCGGTTTCTGGAGCAACCATCCGGGGTCAATCCCTCTGCACGACAGACCATGCCCATGGGGGCTGTGAGCCATACGTTTCCACATGCTCATGCCCACCAGGCGCCCCTTCTCCCAAATTCCCAGAGATGCGCCGAAAAAGACTGCCGCCCCGCTGGAATGTCCAGCGGGGCGGCAGGTGTGATATTCCGTAAGCCGGCAGGCGGGTCAGTTGGCATAGTCGGAGAGGAACTGGACACGCACCAGGCGCACCTCCTCCTCGGTGTATTCACCGCCCAGCTCATCCAGTGCCTCATCGAGGTCATCGGTCTCGGAGTCCTCGAGGAAGTAGTCGTAGATGTCCTCCACGTGGTCCTCGTCGAGCGCCTCATCCAGGTAATACTTGATATTCAGTTTGGTACCGCTATACACGATAGCCTCTATCTCATCGAGCAGCTCCTCCATGCTGAGCCTCTGGGCATGCGCCAGGTCATCGAGCATCACGCGGCGGTCGATGGCCTGGATGATATCCACCTTGCGCTTGCTCTTGTTTACCAGAGTGCGCACACGCAGGTCATCCACGGGATGGATGTCGTTCTCCTCGCAATAGTCCTGTATGAGCTTGCAGAACTTCTTGCCGTAGCGGAGCACCTTTCCCTCGCCCACTCCGCGCACGTTCTGCAGTTCCTCGAGCGTGGTAGGACAGAAGGTGGCCATATCCTCAAGCGATACGTCCTGGAAGATAACGTAGGGCGGCACCTCTTTCTCCTTGGCAATGTCGCTGCGCAAGCCGCGCAGCATGGAGAGCAGAGCTTCATTGAGCACCGAAGTCTCGCCGTCGGCAGAGTCATCGCCTGCGTCAAACTCCACATCCTCAAGCATCTGGAAGGGTGTAGGATGCTTGAGGAACTCCTTTCCTGCTGCGGTCAGACGGAGCAGTCCATAGTTCTCCACTTCCTTTTCCACATAGCCGGCTATCATGGCCTGGCGTATGAGGGAGTTCCAGAAGTGCGCTTCGTGGTTGTCGCCACAGCCGAAGCACTCCAGTTCACCGTGCCTGTGGGCCTGCACCTCATCGGTCTCGCGGCCGGTGAGCACATCGGTCACATAATTGGCCTTGAACTTATCCTTGAGGGCAGCCAGCACGGTGAGCAGATGGCGCAGGTCCTCTGTGGCCTCCACCCGATTGTGGGGATGGCGGCAGTTGTCGCAGTTGTCACAATTGTCGCGCCCGTACTCCTCGCCGAAGTAATGGAGCAGGAACTTGCGTCGGCACACCGATGTCTCGGCATAGGCGGCTGTCTCCTGGATGAGCTGCCGGCCTATGTCCTGCTCCGACACGGGCTTTCCTTCCATGAACTTCTCCAGCTTGCGCACGTCCTTGGGCGAGTAGAAGGTGAGGCAGATGCCCTCTCCCCCATCGCGGCCGGCACGTCCGGTCTCCTGGTAGTAGCCCTCGAGGCTCTTGGGTATATCGTAATGTATGACGAAACGCACGTCGGGCTTGTCAATGCCCATGCCGAATGCGATGGTGGCCACGATGACATCCAGGCGCTCCATGATGAAGTCGTCCTGGGTCTGGCTCCTCACCTGGGAATCCATACCGGCGTGGTAGGCGCGCGCATTGATGTTGTTGGCACGCAGCACCTCGGCCAGCTCCTCCACCTTCTTGCGGCTCAGGCAGTAGATGATACCGCTCTTGCCCTTGTGCTGGAGGATGAAGCGTATGATGTCCTTCTCCACATTGGCGGTCTTGGGACGCACTTCGTAATAGAGGTTGGGGCGGTTGAACGAGCTCTTGAACTCCACCGCATCCATGATGCCCAGGCTCTTCTTGATGTCACCGCGCACCTTGTCGGTGGCAGTGGCCGTGAGTGCAATGACGGGCGCCACGCCTATCTGGTTGACCAGCGGACGTATGCGACGGTACTCGGGACGGAAGTCATGGCCCCACTCAGAGATGCAATGCGCCTCATCCACGGCGTAGAAACTGATTTTCACGCCCGAGAGGAACTCCACGTTCTCCTCCTTGGTCAGCGATTCGGGGGCTACATACAACAACTTCGTGCGGCCCGACATCACTCCCTGCCGCACCGCATCCACCTGCGCCTTGCTGAGCGAGGAGTTGAGGAAATGCGCCACATCGTCATTGTCACTCACCATGCGCACCGCATCAACCTGATTCTTCATCAATGCGATGAGGGGGGAGATGACAATGGCCGTGCCCTCCATAAGCAGAGCAGGCAACTGGTAGCAGAGAGACTTGCCGCCGCCCGTAGGCATAAGCACAAATGTATCCTTCCCACGAAGCACATTCTTGATGATTGCTTCCTGGTCGCCTTTGAATGCATCGAAGCCGAAATAACGCTTCAACTCGGCTGTGAGATTGATCTTATCTATATCCATCACGCAGTATTAGTCTCCTACAAAGATAAGACAATTTGGTTGCTTTCCAAATTTATAACGGTGTTTTTTTCGCAAAAGGGCGTTAATAGGCGGTTTACAAAGCGCAAGAGGGGTGCCCGCAACATATTCGGGCACCCCTCTTAGGGTTTTGTCTCTTGCCGGCTATGGCTGTTCAGGCCAGAAGCTGCTGCGATTTCTCCAACTGCTTACGGGCATAGTCGGCAGTGATGACCAGCTTCTTGCTCTTGCACGAAGGGGCATCAAACTGTGCGTCTATCATAATGGCCTCCATGATGCTGCGCAGTCCGCGGGCACCCAGCATGTACTCCACGGCCTTATCCACCACGTAGTCAAACATCTCAGGCTCGAATGAAAGGTCGATGCCATCCATTTTGAAGAGCTTGACCTGCTGCTTCACGATAGAGTTCTTGGGCTCTGTGAGGATATTGCGCAGCGCCTGCTTGTCCAGAGGATTGAGGTAGGTGAGCACGGGCAGGCGGCCGATAATCTCGGGGATCAGGCCGAAACTCTTGAGGTCCTGCGGCTGGATGTACTTCATGAGGTTCTTGGTGTCGATGCGCTGCACGTTCTGCACGCTGTCGAAGCCCACCACATGGGTGTTCAGACGCTGGGCTATCTTGCGCTCGATGCCGTCGAAGGCTCCGCCGCAGATGAACAGGATGTTGCGTGTATCCACGTGGATGTAGTCCTGGTCGGGGTGCTTACGGCCTCCCTTGGGCGGTACATTGACCATAGAACCCTCGAGCAACTTCAACAGTCCCTGCTGTACACCTTCACCGCTAACGTCGCGCGTGATGCTGGGATTGTCGCTCTTGCGTGCTATCTTGTCTATCTCGTCGATGAAGACAATGCCTCGCTGGGCTGCATCAACGTCATAGTCGGCCACCTGAAGCAGGCGGCTGAGGATGCTCTCCACGTCTTCGCCCACGTATCCAGCCTCGGTGAAGACCGTGGCATCCACAATGGTGAAGGGCACCTTGAGCAGTTTGGCGATTGTGCGGGCCAGCAGCGTCTTGCCGGTTCCCGTGGAGCCAACCATCACGATGTTGCTCTTCTCAATCTCCACACCGTCATCGGTGGTGTCCTGCATCAGCCTCTTGTAGTGGTTATAGACCGATACGGCGAGATATCGCTTGGCATCGTCCTGTCCTATGACGTACTGGTCAAGGTAATCCTTTATCTCGTGAGGCTTGGGCAGCTCCTCCAACTTCAGGTTCACAGCCTTTCCCTTGCCAGCCTGCGGGAAGTTGGCAAGCAGCACCTCATTGGCCTGGTGCACGCACTCATCGCAGATGCAACTGCCATCCACGCCTGTCAACAGGAGTCCCACTTCCGACTCCTTACGGCCACAGAACGAGCAGTGGCGTCCGGTTCTTTTTGCTCCTCCTGCCATCTTATGCCTTCTCGTTTTTGCTATAGATGCGATCTATCATGCCATACTCCAGCGCCTCCTGCGATGTCATCCAGTAATCGCGGTCACTGTCAGCCCACACCTTGTCATAATCCGTATGCGAGTGTTCGGAGATGATAGCGTATAACTCCTTCTTCAGTTTCTGTATCTCGCGGGCAGTTATCTCGATGTCACTGGCCTGTCCCTGCGCTCCACCCAGGGGCTGGTGTATCATGACACGGCTGTGGCGCAGCGCTGCACGCTTGCCCTCAGTACCTGCCACGAGCAGAACCGCCGCCATGCTGGCTGCCATGCCTGTGCATATGGTGCTCACATCACTGCTGATGAACTGCATGGTATCGTAGATGCCCAGACCAGCATAGACGCTTCCGCCGGGACTGTTGATGTAGATGCTGATGTCCTTTCCTGGGTCAACGCTGTCGAGATAGAGCAGCTGGGCCTGCAGAGTATTGGCTGTATAGTCGTCTATCTGCGTGCCGAGGAAGATGACGCGGTCCATCATGAGACGGCTGAAAACGTCCATCTGAGTCACATTGAGCTGCCTCTCCTCCAGGATATAGGGGTTCATGTACTGGTTCTGCATGCTCACCACATCGTCCAGCACCATCCCGCTCATGCCCAGATGGCGGGTTGCATATTTTCTGAAATCGTTGTCCATAATGCGGTTGATAGGTTTATTTGGGGCATTGGGGACGGTTCCACAGGCGGAATCGTCCCCAATGTTACTCATTATATATACTATGCGTGCGCGCACGCACGCATGTGCGCGAGGTGGCTTAAGCCTCCTTCTCGCTCATCATCTTGTTGAACTCGTCCATGGTCACCTGCTTGTGGTTGAGCTTGACAACAGCCTTGGCCTTCTCCACAATCTTGTTCTCCACGGCGCGAGTCACGAGAGCCTCGGCCTGCTGCTCGTTCTTGAGCATCTCGTTGGCATAGTGTGTGAGTGCATCCTCGGGCACGTTGGTCATGCCATACTGCGCAAACTGCATGCGTGTAGCCATCTTGGCAGTCTCGAGCACGTCCTCCTGCTGGATCTTCACCTCCAGTTGGTCGCACAACTGTTCCTTGATGAGGTGCCATGTCAGCTCGTCGAGGCTGGGCTTGAAGTTGCGCTCGATGTACTCATCATCCTTGTCCTTGTTGTTGAGCTTCATAATGCGCTTGAGCATCTCTTCGGGATACTGCAGTGTGCCAATGCGCTTTGTGAGGTAAGCACGCAGGTCGCGGGCGAACTTGAACTCGCTATCAGCGGCAAAGTCCTGCTTCATGCTCTCGGCGATGTTTGCGCGGAACTCCTCCTCGCCATTCACCTTGCCCTCGCCCAGAATCTTGTCGAAGAGCTCCTGGTTGACCTCTGCAGGCACGAAGCGAGTGATTTCCGTCACCTGGTAACTGAAGTCTGACTTGGCCTCGGCAGCCTGCTCCTTGGTGATGCCCAGCAGACTTGACACCTCCACGTCATTGTTGTCATAGGCCTTTGCCAGATTGATGACAATCACGTCGTTGACCTTCAAGCCATTGAACTTGGCCTTCTCCTCATCGTTCTTCATGTAGCCGGGCAGCATCACTGCATCCTCCTTCTGGAGTCCGCCCTCCACGGGCTGTCCGTCCTCGCCGAGCTGTGTGAGGATACCCTTCACCATATCGCGCTCCTCGTAGGAATCTACCTTGCTGTACTCGCCGGCGCGCTGTGCATACACCTGCACCTGCTGATCTACCATGGCATCATCCACTGTGATGTCGTAGTAGTCGAGCTCGTCCTTGTCGCTCACCTTGGCGTCGAACTCAGGAGCGAGTGCCACGTCGAACACGAAAGTGAAGTCCTCCTGTGTATCGAAGTCGATGGCAGGGGTCTTCTCTTCGTTGGGCAGAGGCTCGCCCAGCACGTTGATCTTCTCGTCGTGGATATATTTGGTCAGTTCCTTACCCAGAATCTTGTTTACCTCCTCAGCGGTGATTTCTGTGCCAAAGCGCTTCTTCAGCAGGCCCATGGGCACCTGTCCGGGGCGGAAGCCAGGCATCTGGGCCTTCTTGCGGAAGTCCTTCAGGGCCTTGTTAACGTTCTCCTCGTAGTCTGCCTTCACCAGCGAAAGGGTCAGCAGGGCGTTCACTTCATTTACTTTCTCGAATGAAATATTCATCGTTGCTATATGTTTGTTATTATCTTATGTACTCTGTCTGTCTTTGCAAAAATGCGTGCAAAGATACTAATTATATCTCAGACAGCCAACTATACGCATATAATTATTGGTTTGCGCGCATGCCCGCACACATGAGGGGCGCACATCGGCCCCTTGCCAGAACCGTTGTGCGCCCCTTTGTCAGTACCATGCAGGACTTTCCACCCTGCCCGCAGGCATCACCTGGTGTGCTTGGCAGCCACCCGCGAGGCACCCTTGGGCTTCACGATATAGTTCACCACGGGGAATGTCTGTCCGTCGAGCGTGTATTTGTACCAGCACAGGTTCCAGTCGAAGAAGCTGCGCGCGGGGTTGCGGTCGCCCGAGGCCAGGCCTGGCACACAGGCCGACACGGCAAAGCCTTTGCCCTCGCTGTGTGTGGTCTCGTTGGTGTCGTTGTAGCCAAAGCCTGCTCCAGCCTTCACGCACCCCGTGGTGACCACCAGTTCGGTCTCCACCCCGAAGGTGAAGCCAGCCGTATGCGAGGTGGTCTCATCGAGGGCTATCTCGCGGATGACCGAGCCTCCCGACCCCGTGGTCACCCAATCGTTCTCCTTGCCATTGCCCCACATCACGTTTCCTACCGACCGTATTTCGGCACTGGAGGCGGGATAAGAATAAGGGTCACCGATGTTGTGGGCAAACACCTGGCTGATGTCGGGTGTGCCGGGAGCGTCTGCCATCAGATACTGGAAGTCCTGTACTGCCAGACCGATAGTCCTGGACTGCCCGGGCATGGCGATGATGAAGTCGCCTCCTATCTCGTCGGGATTCTCGGCCTGCTCTATCACGTAGGTATATACGGTGTAGGGGGTCACCTGTATCACCACGCGGTCATCGTCGCGCGCCTCGTATTGCTGGCTATAGGTGACGGTCTTGCCCGATGAGGTGGAAGAGGTGCACTCCTGCTGGATCTTGGTTGTGAAGTCCATGCCAGCTATCTTCTGCCCGGTGATGGGAGCATTGATTTCCAGTTCGAAGCCCAAGATGGCCGACGAGGAGATGCTACTCGACTTGGTGGTCTCGGTGGAGGTGCTGCGCGAGTAGCCCCACGAGGTGACGAAGTCATAGCCGGGATCCTGCTCGCCCTCGCCATAGGTGAAGGTGGGAGGCGCTGCCAGCATGGCATGGATGCGAGGCTCCGAGAAGGCTGTCTGGCGGCTCTTGAACTTCAGGCGCTTGCCCAGCGTGCGGTCGTTCACGGCACACAGGGTGGCAGCGTTGCCCCATTCGGCGTCTCTGCTGCCGAACCACCACATGAGTTCCACCTGGTTGAGCTGCCCGCTGTTCTCCCATCGGGTGCCGTTCTTACCGTAATGGAAGTACTTGTCATCATAGTCAGTAACGCGGGTGACAATGTACTTGTGTTCCTTGTCAAAGTCGGCCCTGGGTTCAAACCACGCGTCACACATGCAGGTGAGACTGTATCGCTCGGCATTGCGGTCGTAGCTGTTCCAGGTGGCGAAGTAGTAGAGCCCGTCCTGCCCGGTGCCCTTCACGTCGGCTGCTATGATATGGTCGGCCAGGATGGACCACTGCGATTTGTCAACGAAGCCGAGCACCTGCTCCACGAACTTCACCTTGCCCAGGGCTGCGTCCCACGTCCACAGGTCGGCTCCAACGATGATATCGCAGGGATTGGCCTGCCCGCGCAGGTAAGGCAGCGTGATGTTGCAGTTGCCCATGTGGCCGTCGTTGCCCCTGAAACTGCCCACATTGTTCCCGTCCATAGGCACCGTCTCCAGATTGCCCGACGCTCCCTGCCTGTAGCGATAGATGTTCATCGTGGCGCTGTGGGCAATGGTGGTTCCGCTGAAGTCGCGCATCAGGGTCACTATCTCGGGGTAGGTGCTGTTGGTCACGCGCCCCACCTTGAGGTCGATAAACCATGTGTTCTTCCCGTCATTGGGCAACTGCGTCGAAGCCAGCACATTGTCTAGGTCGCCGTTCTTGCACACCGTCAGTATGCACTTCGCCTTGGCCCGCATCACGAGCACGTCCTGCACGCCATCGCTGTTCACATCGCCCAGTGCCACACGCACCGGCGCATTGTCGCCTGCAGAAGCGCGGAAACTGCGGTGTGCCATCCTGGACTGTGCTGCCCTGCCGTCCAGCAGCATGGCTCCATCGTAGATATACACGTCGCCGTTCACGTTGATGAGGATATCGTCCACGCCATCCTCGTTGAAGTCAGCCGCCAGTATCTGGAAATACCTCTGCACGTAGTCGATGCGCGACTCCGTTGTGCGGTTCTCGTCATCGTAGAGGAAATACTTGAGAGTGCCTTTGGGCAAACTGGGATAGTTGTATGTGTCGGGCAGAGTGACCTTTCTGAGTTGCCTGTAGTCCTGCGCTGAGTCGCCATAGAACTCCAGCGTGACAGTGCCGTCGCCAAACACATCGGGGGTGTCGGTACGCTTGTATTTGCCATTGATGACCTGTGTCCACAGGCGCATGTGTCGGCTCCACTTGCCCTCCACGATATACTGCCGCCCGCTGGGCGAGGTCATGGCTGTCATCTTGCGCAGCGTAGTGGCACGGTCCTGGTCGGCAAAGGCATTGTGGTGGAAGTCGAAAGCCCTGGGGTCGCGGCCGTTCTTGTCGCGGCAGGAGAGGATGCCCGAGCGCTTCTCGATGTTGGCCGAGCGATACTGTCCACCGCCGAAGTCGAAAGCCACGCTCTGCATGCCGGCCTTCATGATGTAGGTGTCGCCCAGGGGGCCTTTGCTCTCGCTCTTCACACGCGCCGGCATGTTACGGGGTGTGAGATTGAACTTCTCCATCATCTCAGTATAGGCCGATGGGGCGCTGCGCATGCCTCGCACGTGGAATCCTACGCTACGGCACACGTGGTGCATGACTCTCGCCCGGTCCTTTCCGTCCTCCAGCACCAGGCTGGTAGGCAGCAGGTTGTGGGTGCTGCGCAGCACATAGCGCGCCTGGTCGGTGGCATTGAGGGTGCCGCTGTAGAGGTCGCCATGGGGGACAAAGCCGGCCGAACTGGCATCCAGACTGGTCTCCCTGGTGGGCCATTCCGTGCCGCGGCTCTTGAGCGCACGGCCTGCCT